>Ga0302326_10000670_pt1 | contig 91060 bp, 72 predicted proteins | sample Palsa_T0_3_FD_202264 | JGI IMG/M metagenome (GOLD analysis project Ga0302326, IMG submission 202264) | Peat permafrost microbial communities from Stordalen Mire near Abisko, Sweden - Palsa_T0_3 | ecosystem: Environmental > Terrestrial > Soil > Palsa > Peat permafrost | place: Sweden: Abisko... | reverse complement strand
GCAGATTGGTGGCCAGGAAGGCCGCGGCCAGCAGCACCACCACCAATGAGGCACGCAGCATGCGCGGCGCGTCGGCATCAAAGGCGAAGGTCCACCACAACGCATGCGAGTACTCGACGTGCCGATAGGCGAAAAAACCGATCCAGACCGCCGTGGCGATCACGATCGCAAGGCTCACGATCCACGCCGGCGTGAAGCGCTGCGCCATGATCTGTGCCGGCCGGTAGAACGCGCGCCGGCCCAGCCAGAGTACGATCAGCACCAGCCCCAGCAGCGAGGCCTGCTCGAACTCGAGTCCCCGCAGCAGCGCGGCGACCATGCCCGCTGCCAGCAGCCAGACCGTGATCTGATAGGCCGCGGCCAGGCGCCGGAACAGCGCCCGCGCCAGGATCAGCAGCGCCAGGCCGATCACGCTGGAGGCCAGGTGCGAGACCTCGAGCACGATCAATGGCAGCACGTCGCGCAGCACCAGCAGGCGTCGATCGATCGAGGGCGTCACCCCCGTGACCAGCAACGAGAAGCCGGCGATGAACACCAGCGCGCCGCTGACCTGCGGCACGATCGGGGAAATATAGGCGGCAGCGAGCTGTTCGATACGCGCCAGCGCCGAGCGCTGCGCCCGCAGCTCCTGGCCGCCGAACAGCACCGCCGCGAACAGCAGGGGCAGCAGGTAGTAGACCGCGCGCCAAGCCAGCAGCGATCCGATCAGCTGGTCGGCAGGCACGCCGGGCAGCGCCAGAACCAGCAGCGATTCGAACACGCCCAGCCCGCCGGGCACATGACTGATCACCGCAGCGCTCATCGCGGTCGCATAGGCGCCGGCGAATATAAGCAGGCTGACGGGACTGCCTGCTGGCAGCAGCAACCACAGCACCAGCGCCGAGATCGCCAGATCCACGACCGCCAGCGCGATCTGCGGCAGCGCGACACTGGGAGCGGGCGCGCGCAGTGCCCAGCCGTAGAGCTCTATTTCCTCCGGGCCGAACAGTGACCAGGCCGCGTACAGTGCCACCGCGAGCAGCAGCAGCACGCCAAGCCCAAGGACGATCGTGTGGTTCATGTGCATGCCGTGCGCGCCGTGCACAGGCACGACGATGAACGACACGCCCGCCAGCACGCCCAGGCCGATCGCCGTGGTCACACCGCAGAAGGCCGATACCGTGGCGACATCCGCCGCGCTCAGGCCCGCCGAGGAATACAGCCGGTAGCGCACCGCGCCGCCGGTGAAGGCGGCGATGCCGAAGTTGTGGCCGAAGGCGTAGGCGATGAATGAGGTGAACAGCGTGCGCCCATAGGGCACGACCTTGCCCAGGTAACGCAGCGCCAGCACGTCGTAAAAGCCGAGCAGGTAGTAGCTTGCCGCCGTGCACAGGATCGCGGCCATGAGCGCCGCGCGCGGAATCGAGCGCACCGCCGCCGCCACGTTGGCGAATCTAAATTGCGCCAGCTGGTGGTGCAGGCCGACACCGACCAGCGCGAAGATCAGCAGCGTGATGCCCGGCAGCAGCCAGCGGCGCCACAGCTCTCGCAGGTCCTGTCCGCTCTGCGCCCTGTCCATCGCTGCTATGCTCGCGCGCTCAAGGCCAGCGCGCCTGCGCACCAACCGGCAATCAACGACAGGCCGCCGATCGGCGTCAACATGCCCAATGCCCGCGGGGCGCCGGCCACGAGCAGATACAGGCTACCGGAAAACAGCAGCACACCGGCGAACACCAGCCAGCCCGCGAGCCGCAGCAGTGGCAGCGGCACGCGATCGACCAACAGCCCGATGGCCATCAGACCCAGCGCGTGAAAGAACTGATACTGCACGGCGGTCTGCAGCACCTGGTAATCCTCGCTGCCCAAGCGCGGTCTGAGCGCATGCGCGGCCAGGGCGCCGATGAGCGTGGCCAGCGCGAGCAGCAGCGCCGCGAGCATGCAGAAGCGTCGCGCCGCCGACTGCATCGACATCAGTGGTGATCGCGCGAGGACTTGCCGCGAGCTGACGGCGTGCGCGGCAGTCCGGTGTGCTGGGTACGAAACGCGGCCGGTCGCACCGAGGCAGGCGCGCGCCGCCCCTCGCCCTGCTGGCCGGTGCCGGGCGGCTGATACGCGGGCAGCAAATGATGACGGGCGCTGCCGATCAAGTCGCTGCGTCCCATGCGTCGCAGCGCCTCACGCAGCAGCGGCCAATTGTTAGGATCGTGATAGCGCAGGAACGCCTTGTGCAGCCGCCGCACGCGCAGGCCCTTGGGAATCCTGACCTGCTCGCTGGTACGCGTCACGCGCTTGAGCGGATTCTTGCCGCTGTGATACATCGCCGTAGCCGTAGCCATCGGCGAGGGCAGGAACGCCTGCACCTGATCGGCGCGAAAACCGTTGTGCTTGAGCCAGAGCGCCAGCTCGAGCATGTCCTCATCGCTCGTGCCCGGATGCGCGGCGATGAAATACGGTATCAGATACTGCTGCTTGCCGGCCTCCTTCGAGTAGCGGTCGAACAGCTCCTTGAAGCGATAGTAGCTGCCCACGCCGGGCTTCATCATTTTCGATAGCGGCCCCTCGCGCAGGTGCTCGGGCGCAATCTTCAGATAGCCGCCGACATGGTGCTGCGCGAGTTCGCGCACGTACTCGGGCGATTCGATCGCCAGATCGTAACGCACGCCCGAGGCGATCAGGACTTTCTTTACGCCCGGCAACGCGCGCGCTTTCCGGTAGAGCTCGATCAGCGGCGTGTGATCGGTATTGAGATTGGGACAGATGGCCGGATAGACACACGATGGCCGGCGGCAGGCGCTTTCCACCTCGCGGCTCTTGCAGGCCAGCCGGTACATGTTCGCGGTCGGGCCTCCCAGATCGGAGATCACACCGGTGAAGCCCGGCACGCTGTCGCGGATCTTCTCGATCTCGCTGAGCACCGATTGCTGCGAGCGGCTTTGAATGATGCGCCCCTCGTGCTCGGTGATCGAACAGAACGTGCAGCCACCGAAACAGCCGCGCTGTATCGATACCGAGAAGCGGATCATCTTGTAGGCCGGAATGTTGGCCGCGCCGTAGCTCGGGTGAGGGCGGCGCTGATACGGCAGCGCGTAGATCCAATCCATCTCATCGCTGCTGAGCGGGATCGGCGGCGGGTTGAGCCAGACCTGCTGCGCCGCGTGGCGCTGCACCAGGGCGCGCGCATTGCCGGGGTTGGACTCCAGATGCAGGATGCGCGAGGCGTGGGCGTAGAGCACCGGATCGTCCGCCACCTGTTCGTAATCCGGCAGGCGTATCACGCTGCGCTCGCGATCGGCGTTGCGCACCCGGCGCACGAAGCGCACGACTTCAGCGCCACGCGCCGCCCCCGGGGTCATCGCGTAAGGATCGATCGCCGGGTTCAAGGCACCGGGCGCGTCCAGATGCGTCGAATCGATCTCGATCCACTCGCCCGGCGGCGCACCGTGGGCAAAGGCCGTGCCGCGGATATCGCGCAGTGACTCGATCGGCTCGCCGGCATGCAGCCGCCGCGCAATCTCGGCGATCTGCCGTTCGCCGTTGCCATAGACCAGCAGGTCGGCCTTGGCATCGAGCAGGATCGAGCGCCGTACCTTCTCGGACCAATAATCGAAATGGCCGATGCGGCGCAAAGAGGCCTCGATGCCGCCGATCACGATGGGCACGGCACGGTAGGCCTCGCGCGCGCGCTGCGCGTACACGATCACCGAACGATCCGGTCGTTGCCCGCCTTGCCCGCCCGGCGTGTAGGCATCATCGCTGCGCACGCGCTTGTCCGCGGTATAGCGATTGACCATCGAGTCCATGTTGCCGGCGGTGATGCCGAAGAACAGCCGCGGCGCGCCCAGCGCCCGGAACGGCTCGGCGCTGTGCCAGTCCGGCTGGGCGATGATGCCCACGCGCAGCCCCTGCGCCTCGAGCACGCGGCCGACGATCGCCATCCCGAAGCTCGGATGATCCACGTAGGCATCGCCGGTCACGATGATGACATCGCACTGCTGCCAGCCGAGCGCCTGCATTTCGGCGCGCGACGTGGGCAGAAACGGCGCCGCGGCGGCCTGGCAGGCCGTGGAGGCCTGGCGGGCCGCTTCGGGGCGTATATCGGGGGCGGTTAGCATGGCTCCGCATTATAGACGGGGGTAGCAAAGGCCGGCCTTTTAATCCGCCACCGCGCCCCAAGGCTACAGCTAATCTCGTAAGATGGACCCGATCATGAGCCGCAGCGCGCATGACGCGATCGTCGTGCGTGGCGCGCGTCAGAATAACCTCCGCAATCTTGACCTCGATCTGCCACTCAATGAGCTGGTGGTGGTCACGGGCGTGTCCGGATCGGGCAAGTCCTCGCTGGTCTTCGACACGTTGTACGCGGAAGGTCAACGCCGCTACGTCGAGACCTTCTCGCCCTACGCGCGTCAGTTCCTCGACCGAATGGACAAGCCCCAGGTCGATCGCATCGAACATATTCCGCCTGCCATCGCGATCGATCAGGTCAATCCGGTGCGCACCTCGCGCTCGACCGTGGGCACGATGACCGAGCTCAACGATCATCTGAAGCTGCTGTATGCGCGCGCCGCGCGCCTGCACTGTCGGCGCTGCGGCCAGCCGGTGCGCCGCGACAATGCGCAGAGCATCGCCGATGCGCTCGAGTCAGCGACGCAGGAACTTGGGCAGGCGCTGCTGCTGATCTGCTTCCCGGTGCCGTTGCCGCCGAAGATGAAGCTGGCGGAGTTGCGCGCGGAGCTCGAGAAGCTGGGTTATGTCCGCATCCATCGCGAACAGCCGCAGCTGCTGACCGTGATCCAGGACCGGTTGCGGCTGCCCGCCGGCGATCGCAGCCGCCTCATCGAGGCGCTGGAAGCGGCGCTGCGCGCGGGCCACGGACGAGTAAGCGTGCACGCACTCGATGCCGACGGCACTGAGCAACGCGTGCTGCGCTACTCGAGTGATCTGCACTGCGCCGAATGCGACCTGCATTATCAGGACGCGACCCAGGGACTGTTTTCATTCAACTCGCCGCTGGGGGCCTGCGAAACCTGCCGCGGCTTTGGCCGCGTCATCGGCATCGACTACGGTCTGGTGATTCCCGATACCAGCAAGTCGCTCGCCGGGGGTGCGGTACGGCCCTGGCAGACCCCGTCCTACAAGGAGTGCCAGGACGATCTGATCCGCTTCGCGAAAAAGCGCGGCATTCCGGTTGACGTGCCGTGGCGCGAGCTCTCTAACTCCTATCGGCAATGGGTCATCGATGGGGAGGGTCCCTGGAACAAGAAGGTCTGGTACGGGGCCAAGCGTTTCTTCGATTGGCTCGAAACCCGCGCCTACAAGATGCATATCCGCGTGTTGCTGTCCAAGTATCGCAGCTACACGCTGTGCGAGAGCTGTCATGGTGCGCGCCTCAAACCCGATGCGCTGCTGTGGCGACTGGGTTCCAGCAGCATCGATGCGGTCATGCAGCTGCCGATCGAGCGCTGCCGCACCTTCTTCGATCAGCTCGCGCTGCCGCCGCCGCTCGATCAGGCCGCGGATCTACTGCTCGGGGAGTTGCGCACGCGCCTGAGGTTTCTGTGCGAAGTGGGCCTGGGCTATCTGACGCTCGATCGCCAGTCGCGCACGCTCTCGGGAGGTGAAGTCCAGCGCATCAATCTGACCACCGCGCTTGGGACCTCGCTGGTCAATACGTTGTTCGTGCTCGATGAGCCCTCGATCGGGCTGCACGCGCGCGACATGCAACGCGTGATCACGGTCATGAAGCGGCTGCGCGATGCGGGCAATACGCTGCTGGTGGTCGAGCATGATCCGCAGATCATGCTCGAGGCCGACCGCATCCTGGATTTGGGTCCCGGGGCAGGCGAACACGGCGGCCGCATCGTCTGCTACGGCACCCCGGCTCAGATCATGTCGCATCCCGAATCGGCCACGGGCGCGTGGCTCGCCGGCCGTCGCAGGCTGCCGCCGCTGCGCGCCAGCGCCGCGCTCGGGTCCGCCGCCGGCAGTGCGACGCAGCGCATTGCGCTGTTTGGTGCGGCCGAGCACAACCTCAAGTGTCTCGACGTCGAGATTCCATTGCAGCGCCTGGTGTGCCTGACCGGTGTTTCGGGCTCGGGCAAATCCACTCTGGTGCAGAACGTGCTGTATCCGGCGCTGCAGAAGGCTCACGGCAAGCCCAGCGACGCCCCGGGCACATTCGCCCGGCTCGAGGGCGCCGAGCGCATCGAGGCAGCGGTGCTGATCGATCAGACGCCGATCGGCCGCACCACGCGCTCCAATCCGGCCAGCTATGTCGGGGCTTTCGATGAGATTCGCGCGCGCTTCGCCGCCGAGCCCGAGTCGCGGCTGCGCCGCTACACCGCCGGCACCTTCAGCTTCAATTCCGGCACCGGCCGCTGCCCGGCCTGCGGCGGCAACGGTTTCGAGCACATCGAGATGCAGTTCCTGTCGGACGTCTATCTGCGCTGCGGTGAATGCGACGGTCGCCGCTACCGCCCGGAGACGCTGCAGATTCGCCTCACCGGTGCGGACGCACGACGGGCCAACATCGCCGAGGTACTGGCCATGACCGCGACCGAAGCGCTGGCATTCTTTGCCGATGCGCCGGCGGTGTGCGCACGGTTGCAGCCGTTGGTGGACGTGGGTCTGGACTACGTGCGTCTAGGGCAACCGGTGCCGACCTTGAGCGGCGGCGAGGCGCAACGGCTCAAGCTCGCGGGCCATCTGGCCGAGGCGGCGCTCGGCAGCACGGCGCGCGCGCGCGCGCGCCTCGGCAAGCTGCTGATCTTCGATGAGCCGACCACGGGCCTGCATTTCGAGGACATCGCGCGGCTGGTGCACGCGTTCGGCCTGTTGCTGCAAGCCGGCCACTCGCTGCTCGTGATCGAACACAATCTGGATGTGATCCGCGCCGCCGACTGGATCATCGATCTGGGCCCCGAAGGCGGCGAGCACGGCGGCGAGCTGATCGCCAGTGGCACGCCCGAGCAGCTCATGCAGCAGGCACGCTCGCCGCGCAGTCGCTCGCACACCGGCCGCGCGTTGCTGGATTACGCCAGCGCCACGGCCGACAGCGTACGTCGCGTCGCCGAACCGGCCGCAAACCTCGTCTATCTCGACGCGCCGGGCGCGCCCGGCGCTCGCGGTGGCGCCGATCACGGGCAAATCATCGTGCGCGGCGCGCGCGAGCACAATCTCAAGGACGTGGACGTCGAGATTCCGCGCGGTCGCTTCAGCGTGATCACCGGTGTCTCCGGCTCGGGCAAATCAACTCTGGCGTTCGACATCCTGTTCAACGAGGGCCAGCGTCGCTACCTTGAATCGCTCAACGCCTACGCGCGCCAGTTCGTGCAGCCGGCTGCGCGGCCTGATCTGGATGCCATTCACGGCATTCCGCCGACCGTGGCCATCGAACAGCGCGCCAGCCGCGGTGGCCTCAAGAGCACGGTCGCCACGCTGACCGAGATCTACCATTTTCTGCGGTTGATCTACGTGCGCCTGGGCACGCAGTATTGCCCCGAGTGTGAACTGGCGATTGCCCCGCAGAGCCTTGATGCGATCGTCGCCACCGTACAACGCAGCTTCCGTGGCCAGTCCGTGCAGTTGCTCGCGCCCTTGATCGCGCACCGCAAAGGCCATTATCGCGAGCTCGCGCGTTGGGCGCTGGCCCGTGGCGCAAAGCAGTTGCGCGTGGATGGCCAGTGGGTGCCGACCGATCCGTTTCCGAGCCTCAAGCGTTTCGTTGAACACGATATCGAGCTGCCCGTTGCCACGCTGGTGTGCACGCCGCGCGAAGAGCTTGCGTTGCGCGCGGAGGTGGAGCAGGCGCTCGAACTGGGCAAGGGTGTGGTGCACGTGTTGCCGGCGCGCGGCAAGCTGCAGATATTCAGCGCCCGCCGCGCCTGCCCCAGCTGCGGACGCGGCTTTGCCGAGCCCGATCCGCGCCTGCTGTCCTTCAACTCCAGCCAGGGCTGGTGCCCGAGCTGCTACGGCACCGGTGTTCGCGTGGCGCAGTTCGAAGCCGAACAGACCGGTGAGGAAGCGCAATGGCTCGACCCCGCCGAGGCCGCGGCGAACTGTCCGAGCTGTGGTGGCGCGCGCCTCAACAGCACCGCGCTGCATCTGCGCTTTCACAAGCGCTCGATCGCCGAGCTCACCGCCCTGCCCGTGAAGACCCTGCGGGCTTTGTTCGATGGCCTGAAACTGCCGGCGCGCGAAGCGGCCATTGCCCGCGATGCGCTCGCGGAAATCCGCGCCCGTCTGGGTTTTCTCGAGCGCGTCGGCCTGGGCTACATGGCGCTCGACCGCGCCGCCCCGAGCCTCTCGGGCGGGGAGGCACAGCGCATACGGCTTGCGGCGCAGTTGGGTTCGAACCTGCAGGGCGTGTGCTATGTGCTCGATGAACCCACGATCGGTCTGCACCCGCGCGACAACCAAGTGCTGCTCGATACCCTCACGAGCCTGTCCGCCGCCGGCAATACTCTGATCGTGGTCGAGCACGACGAGGACACGATCCGGCGCGCCGATCACATCATCGATTTAGGTCCCGGCGCCGGCGTGCGCGGCGGCCGCGTGGTCGCCGCCGGCACGGCCCAGCAGCTACAAGCGCACCCGGAATCCGTAACCGGGCGCTTTCTGGCCCGACCGCTGCTGCATCCGCTGACGCCGCGCCGGGCGACCAGCCCGCGCAGCCCCGCGATCGAGATCGACTCGGCACACCTGCACAATCTGCGTAACCTCGATGTGCGCATTCCGCTCGGCCGGCTCGTGGTCATCACCGGGGTTTCGGGCTCGGGCAAGTCCTCGCTGGCGCGCGACGTGCTCTACACCAACCTGCGTGCGCTGATCAATGCCAAGTCCGCGCCGGCGCCGATCGGTGCGCGTGCGCTGCGCGGCGTCGAACAGATCGCGCGCGTGCTCGAAGTCGATCAGACCCCGATCGGCCGCACGCCGCGCTCCTGCCCGGCCACCTACGTCGGATTCTGGGATGAGGTACGCCGCGTATTGGCCGGCACCAGCGAGGCGCGCGTGCGCGGCTATGACGCCAGCCGCTTTTCTTTTAATACCAGCGGCGGCCGCTGCCCGGAGTGCGACGGTGCCGGACAGCGCACGATTGAAATGAGCTTTCTGCCCGATGTGAAGGTGCTGTGCGAACGCTGCGGCGGCAGCCGCTTCGATCGCGAGACGCTCGAGATCCACTGGCGCGGCCGCTCGGTCGGCGACATCCTGGCGATGAACGTCGAGGAAGCCGTGGAGTTCTTCGCCGCGCACCCGCGCATTCGCCGGCCCCTGGCATTGCTCGCGGACCTGGGCCTGGGCTATCTGACTTTGGGACAGCCCAGTCCAACGCTTTCGGGGGGCGAAGCGCAGCGCATCAAGCTGGTCACTGAGCTCGCCCGTCTGACCGACTCCCCGCGGGCCCGCCCGGGTCATACGCTATATGTGCTCGACGAGCCGACGGTCGGGCTGCACATGGCCGATGTCGAAAAGCTCATCGCCGTACTGCACCGGCTGGTCGACGCCGGACACTCCGTGGTCGTGATCGAGCACAACCTGGACATCATGGCGGAAGCCGACTGGATCATTGACATGGGCCCCGAAGCCGGCGATGCCGGCGGCCTCATCGTCGCGGCCGGGCCGCCCGCCGCCATTGTCGCGCGGCGGGCTCGCTCGCATACTGGCGCGGCGCTGGCGCGCTTCCTGGTGGATCGGACCGCGGCTTAGGGCCTGAGGCCATGGCACACAACCTGGTTTGCTGGAAATGCGGCGCCGATCTGGCGGCACTGACCCTGCCCCTGTCGCGGCGCGATGAATGCGCGCGCTGCCGCGCCGAATTGCATGTCTGCCGGCTGTGCGTCGACTACGACACCAGCGTCGCCAAGCATTGTCGCGAACCGACCGCCGAGGAGGTCAGCGACAAAATCCACGCGAACTTCTGCGATTTTTTTGTCCCGCGTCCCGGCGCCTATGTCGCGCCCGACACGAGTGCGGCCGAGCGCGCGCGGCTCGAGCTCGAAAAACTGTTCGGCAAGAAGCTCTAGATGCGGCGCTGGCGCCGCGCGGCCGCGGATTGTGGGGGCGCTGGGGTGGCCAGGTCCGCCGGCAACTGAGCAATCAGCGCCTCGTCCATGCCCAGCTCCTCGACCAAGAATGGCGCCCGTTGCCCGGCTGGCATGCCGCGCTGCACAACGCCGCCGGTCGCATCGAATTCGATCCGCTGCCCGAACGCCGTGCCCAGCACCGCGGTGCCGCGATTCAGGCGCGCATAGAGCGCGTAATTGAACGGGCTCCAGGGCCGCGAGCGCTCATGCCACTCATGAAAACTCGACGCCGCCACCTGCAGCTGCTCGATGCGGCACTCCAAACCATCGATCGCGTGCAAGGGGCGCCAGCGAATTCTCCATTGACCGGCATCCATCGCGCAGATCACCCCCCATGCCGCGTGTGCGACGCGCGTGGCGGCGTCTTCCTCGAGTGGCAGCGGTTCGCCATGCAATATGGAAGCATCGACGACATAGCGCCGGCGTTCGAGCTCCACGATGACGGTGCCATGGTTGGGCGGTACATTGGCGGCCACCAGCATCGTGGCAAGTCCGCGATGCGCCGCAAAATCCAGTGAATTCAGCAATACCTGCAGCGCGCCATTGCCGGCCCAGCAGGTGCCGCCGGTGCCATGCAGCAACCAGGCTGCAAAGAAATCATCGGCCGTATCTCCCGGCAATGCGCCCGCATCCCCCCGGCGCAGATGAATCAGCTTGCGCACGTTGTCGAACGGCACCTTCTGACACCAGGCGCCATAGATCGCCTTGAGGCTTTCCCAGGTCGGCTCGGGCCGAGCCGAGAACCCGAGTTTGCTCAGGACGCGCTCGAGCAGCGCCGGTGCCAGCGTCATGCCTGACTCGCGCATGGTCCTGAACCTCCCGGGTCCCGCCGACACAAAACTGAAATGTGTTCGTAATATCTTAGACGGCCACTCGCCGGAGAAAAACCTATGAACACCACGGCAGCGACCATGCCGGCCGCTCATTCGCAAGTGCGTCCCCGTTTGGACTACAAGCCGGGGCCGGCCACGGCCGTTATTTTCGTTGGCCTGCTGACCATCGGTCTGCTCTATACGGCTTACAGCCTGATGCACGACGTCACCGCTGCGGGGGTCCCCATGACCACGTATGCGCCGTTCCTGCTGCTGGGCGCGGCCTTGCTGATCGCCTTGGGCTTCGAGTTCGTCAACGGCTTTCACGATACCGCCAATGCCGTGGCGACCGTGATCTATACCCATTCCCTGCCGCCGCACGTCGCCGTGCTGTGGTCCGGCATTTTCAATTTTGCCGGTGTGCTGGTATCCAGCGGCGCCGTGGCCTTCGGCATCATCTCGCTGCTGCCGGTGGAACTGATTCTGCAAGTCGGCTCCGGCGCCGGCTTTGCGATGGTATTTGCGCTGTTGATTGCAGCCATCCTGTGGAATCTGGGTACCTGGTCGCTGGGCTTGCCGGCCTCCTCCTCGCACACTCTGATCGGCTCCATCGTCGGCGTGGGCGTGGCCAACGCGCTTATGCATGGTCGTAACGGCACCAGCGGTGTGGATTGGGGACAGGTCACCAAGATCGGCGAATCCCTGCTGCTCTCGCCGATCGTGGGCTTTGTGGCCGCGGCGTTGCTGCTCTGGGCGCTGCGCATCGTGATCAAGAACCGGCAGCTGTTCGATGCACCGAAAACCAATGCGCCGCCGCCGTGGTGGATTCGGGGCATTCTGGTACTCACCTGTACCGGCGTGTCCTTCGCCCACGGCTCCAACGACGGCCAGAAGGGCATGGGTTTGATCATGCTGATTCTGGTCGGTACCGTGCCGCTGGCCTATGCGCTCAACCGCGCCATGCCCGCCGACCAAGTCAGTCAGTTCGTGGTGGTGGCGCAGGCCACCCAGGAATCGCTGGCCAGGAATCTTTCCGGCCCGGCGCTGACCGCGCCCGTGGCGCAGTCGCGGGCAACGCTGTCCGACTACGTGCGCACGCGTCAGTTCCAGCCTGAAGTACTGGCGGCACTTGCCGACATGAGCGGCAGCATCGCTGCGCAAGTCAAAGGCACGCACGATTCGCTCGCGCAGGTGCCGCCGGCGGCAGTGCCCAACGTGCGCAATGACATGTATCTCGCCTCGGAAGCCATTCGGCTGATTCAAAAAGACACCAAAGTGACGCTCGACGCGGCTGCCGCCGGCAATCTCAAGGCATTCAAATCACAGATCGATGCGGCCACCAAATTCATTCCGCTGTGGGTGAAGGTCGCCGTGGCGATCGCCTTGGGGCTCGGGACAATGGTGGGCTGGAAGCGCATCGTCGTGACCGTCGGAGAGAAGATTGGCAAGACCCACATGACCTATGCGCAGGGTGCCTCGGCCGAAATCGTCGCCATGCTGACGATTGCCGCCGCCGATAGCTTTGGCTTGCCGGTCTCCACGACCCACGTACTGTCCTCGGGCGTCGCTGGAACCATGGCGGCGAACGGCTCGGGCCTGCAGATGGCGACCGTGCGTAATCTGCTGATGGCCTGGGTTCTGACTCTGCCCGCGGCGATCCTGCTGTCCGGATCACTGTACTGGCTGTTCGCGCGGGTGTTCTAATCGCCTGACGACGGGGCCACCGCTGGCCTGGTCGGCACAGCGGCTGGAGGCCCTGAGGATGCGATCGCTCATTGTTGCGCGGCTGGGCATGCTGCTCGCCATCTGCTTAGGCCCGCTGGCGATGCCATCGCCGGCCGCGGATCCCTGCCGCGAGCGCGCGCTGTTTGCGGGCTCGACAACTGCCGTGCCGGCCGGCGCGGATAGCGCCTCGGCACCGGTATTGCTCCCGGAACGGCTGTACGACGTGCAGCTGCAGCCGCAGGCCAATGTAAGCTTCGTGACCGCGCCCGGCAAAAGCATCCCCGCCGACGGCGTCTACGCCGGTATCGCGGCCCTGCAGATTTCAACGCCGGGCGTCTATCGCATCGCGGCGGATACGTCGTTCTGGATCGATGTGGTCGAAGACGGCGGCCTCGCGAGCGCCAAGGGATTTCAGGGCGCAGCGGGCTGCAACGCCCCGCACAAGATCGTCGAGTTCGACTTTCCGGTCGCGCGGCAAGTGATGCTGCAGTTCAGCGGCGCGGCAAGCGCGAGTGTCCGGGTCAGCATTACCCGCGCAGGCTTTGATGCCGATGCGGCCACCGCGGCCTACCTGGCCATGCTGTCGCCGCAGGCACGGGCCCGATCCGACGCCTATTTCGAAGGTGGCTACTGGCTGCTGCTCTGGGACTGCGTGGTCACTGTGCTCGTGGCCTGGTTGCTGCTGGCCACGCGGCTCTCGCTGCGCATGCGTGACTGGGCGCAGCGACTGACGCGCGTGCGCGCGCTGCAGAGCGCCATGTATGCGATCCAGTACATCGTGCTCACCACGATTCTGATGCTGCCGTGGGCGGCCTATGAGGGCTACTTCCGCGAGCACCAATACGGCATGTCCAATCAGAACTTGGGCAGCTGGTTGGGTGATCAGCTCAAGATACTGCTGCTGGTCGCCATCTTCGGTACCGTGGCCGTGGTGGCAGTCTACGCCGTGATCCGGCGCGCCCGCCAAACCTGGTGGCTATGGGGCGCGGCAGTCATGGTGGCGTTGCTGATTTTTGGCGCCACCGTAAGCCCCAGCTATCTCGAGCCGGTATTCAACAAGTTCTATCCCCTGGCCGACAGCCCACTCAAGCAGCAGATCCTGTCGCTGGCGCGCGCCAACGGCATCGCGGCCAAGCAGGTGTATGAGTTCGACGCTTCCAGGCAGACCACGAAGATCAGCGCCCACGTCAGCGGCATGTTCGGCAGTGTCCAGATCAGTCTCAACGACAACCTCATGCGCCGCGCTTCGCCCGAGGAAATCAAGGCGGTACTCGGCCATGAGATGGGTCATTACGTGATGAACCACGTGTACCAGGACATCGTGTATTCCGGGCTCATCATCGTCATCGGCTTCGCCTTCCTGGCCTGGGCTTGGGGCGCCGTTCAGACCCGGTTCGGAGCCCGCTGGGGTCTGCGTGACATCAGCGATGAGGCCGGACTACCGCTTCTGGTGGCGCTGTTCACCGTCTTCAGTTTCGTCCTGACGCCGGTGCAGAACAGCATCACGCGCAGCATGGAGGCGCAAGCGGATGCCTTTGGTCTCGATGCCGCGCGCGAGCCCGACGGCTTCGCGCAGGCGGCCGTGCAATTGTCCGAGTACCGCAAGATGCAGCCCGGCCCGGTCGAGGAATTTATTTTTTTCGATCACCCGAGCGGCTGGAATCGCATCCATCGCGCCATGGTGTGGAAGGCGGAGAATATCAACACGCCTGATATCCAGGCCTACGACGCCAGCCACTAACTGCCAAGACGCTCCGACAGACGCTCCAACAGGCGACCGAAGCGCGAGGCCTTGCCCTTGGCTTGGCCGGGCGATGGCCCGCGCGGGGCATTGTCATTGATCAGCGGACGGCGGCCGTCGTCCATTTCGAGCTGACCGGCACCGAGGATCTCCAGTGTTTCCTCGAGCGACATCGGCTTGCTCTTCGAGCGGCCGTTGACCTGTCGGCTCGCGCGCAGCTTGGCGCGCTTGCCCGGAGCGCTGCGAGCCGAGCGCATGGCCGGGGCGGTGCCGGGGCCCGCGGCGCGCGGCACCGGCGGCGGCTGGTTGTCCTCGATGAATTCGAAGTCCGCGCTCGCGGGCTTGGCCGCTTGCGCCGTTTGCACCGCTTGCGCGGCTGCGGCGGGCGGCGCTGCTGGCGCGACCGGCGTGGCGTCCGGACGTGTGGCGGCCAGTCTCGCACGCTCGCGCTCGCGCACCGTTACCGGCACCACCGAGACTGTCGAGAAATCCGAGCGCACGTAGTGCGCCACCTGCTTGGCCGATACCGCATCGTTGAAAAAGCCGAGGCGTACGCCATACCAGCGACGTCCATCGCGATTGCCCTCGGCGCCGTATAGCGTGTAGGCGCTGAAGATCGCCAGCTGCGGTATCTGCGCGATGTCGATAGGTTGCACCGACCAGAGCAGCTGCACGGCATAGGCGGGCTTCTCATCGCGCGGGCGCGCCTCGGCCGGCGCCGTGGATGCGGCGCCTGCGACCAGCGCTGGTCGCGGCTGATTCACGGTGGTTGCGCTGCTGGCATCGGCTTTGCTCTCGAGCACGCTGAGCGCCGCGGAGTCGCTGAGTTCACGCGTGGAGTCGCTGGCCGCGGGCGACAGAGTCGGCACGCTGGTGCTGCTGTCCTCGAGCGAAGCGATCGCGGCGCGCACGTTGCTGAGCGCGCGCACTGCGGCATCATTCTCCAGCGCGAGCGGCGGCGAGGGCGCTGGCGGCGGCGGTGGCGGCTCCGCGAGCGGCACCGCTTGCGCGACGGGCGCGGGCGCCGATTCGATTACGGGAGCTGCGGCGGCGGCCGCTGGCGCGGAGACCGCGGGGGCTGCGGCTGCATCGGCAACGGCAACGGCAGCGGCAGCGTCGACCTGAGCCTCGGCTTGCGCCTGGGCACGCAGGCGCAGACCCGGTGACAGGCCTGCCCATGCACCCGGGTAGATCTCGCGCACGATATCCAGCAGCTTCTCGGCCTCTTCCTGGCTTTCGAAATAGCCCATGTGCAGACGAAAGCGTTCGCGGCCTTCCTCGCGCCGACGCGAAACAAAAAAAGTGAAGCGCTTGAGGCCGGCGTGATCGGGCGGCGTGAGCGCCACCGGTGTCGTGGAGGCGCAGAGATTGATGACGAACAGATTGCGCGATGCGCTCGGCGCCGAGGTCGATGGATTCTGGGCTGTCGTGGCCTGCTGCATTGCGCTGTTCCCCTGTCTCTCGAATGGAACTGCGGCGTCCGGAAGCCATGCAGCGCGATCGACACCGGGCGCGACTACACGACTAAGTGCGTAGTTCTGACCCTGCGGCAACCCCGCTATCCCTTACACGAGTCCGGGACCGGTGGCTTTGCGTCCCTGTCTTGCGACAGGTTTGCTCTTAAGTCACGCATGCAGTGTGACACTTTGCGACAGCACGTCAAGGTCAAACTCCTAGAAGGGAGTCACACTGACATACAAAGTGCGACGCAGCGAATTCATTCTGTCAAATGCACGCGCAACTCAGCCTGCGGCGCGCTGCAGCCACGGTTCGGCGGGCTGGCGCGCGGCCAGCAGATCACTGACTTCGGCCACCGTCGTCGGCCGCGCGAGCACGAAGCCCTGAGCGATATCGCAGCCGCGTTCACGCAGAAAATCCAGCTGCTCGAGCGTCTCGACGCCTTCGGCGATGACCTGCTTGTCAAGCGCATGCGCCATGTGAATGATGGTGGCCGCGAGCGTGGCGGCCTGCAGACTCTCGGGGACTTCCTGCATGAACTTGCGATCGATTTTGATCGCGTGCACCGGATACTGCCGCAGATAGTTCAGCGACGAATAGCCGCTGCCGAATTCGTCCAGCGCCAGCCGCACGCCCAGCGCCGCGAGCTGCCGCAGCGACATGCGCGCCTCCTCCTCGGCAAACACCGACTCGCTGATTTCGAGCTCCAGCAGCTGCGCCTGCAATCCGTGCCGCTGCAGCGTGCTGCCCACGAGACCGGCAAAATCCGGCATGCGCAGCTGCTGCACCGATACGTTCAGCGCCAGCCGCGGCGGCGCAACGCCCTGGTCACGCCAGACGGCAAGCTGGTGGCAGGCGCTCTCGAGTGCCCAGGCACCGATGTCCACGATCAGGCCACTCTCCTCGGCTGCCGGGACAAAATCCTTCGGCAGGCGAATTCCGTCGCGCGGATTCTGCCAGCGCAGAAAACCCTCCAGTCCCACCAGCTCACCGCTGCGCAGCGCGTATTGCGGTTGATAGTAGAGCGAAAACTCGCGCCGGCGCAGGGCGAGGAACAGGCCGCTCTTGGCCAAGGGGGCCTGAGTGCGGGCCATCATGCTGTCGAAGAACACCGCGCGCGAGCGGCCGCCATCCTTGGCCTGATACATCGCCAGATCGGCGTTGCGCATCAATTCCTCGATGGTGTTGCCGTCGTCCGGGAACAGCGTGATGCCGATGCTGGCGCGTACATGATGATCGCGGCCGGCGATGCTCACGGGTCGCTGCAGCGTCTCGATGATGCGTTGCGAGATTTCACTGGCGGTTTCGACCGAGGCGAGATTACGCAGAATCACGGTGAACTCATCGCCGCCCAGCCGCGCCACGGTATCACCGTCCTTGACGCACGAACGCAGACGCTGTGCCACGATGGTCAACAGCTGATCGCCGGCAATGTGGCCGACCGAATCGTTGACTTTCTTGAAGTGATCGAGATCCACGTACAGCACGGCACCGCGCTTGGAACCGTCGGCGGTGCTGGCCAGTTCCTGTGACAGGCGATCACGGAACAGCAGCCGATTCGGCAACGACGTCAGCGAGTCGAAATGCGCCTGGCGATACAGCTGTTCGTCGCGCGCGCGATTCGAAAGCGCGATACGCAGTCGCTCGGCGCATTGCGCGCCGTAGACGGCCTGCTGCGCCGGCAGCGGCGCTGGGTTGCGAGAGCCGACCGACAGGACTGCCGCGACCTGCTCAGCGACCACGATGGGCCAGACATGGTAATGCGCGGCCTCGAGCGCATGCAGCGGCGCCAGGAAGCTGAACCGTTCGGCTTCACTCTGGCTCACGCTCAGGCCGTCAGCCTGCTGCGTCAGGCTCGCGAGCACCTGCGGCTCCAGGCTGATGCGGCTGACCGGATAATCGGCGCCATCGGCCCCGCCGATGAACGCGCGCGCGTAGCCCGGTGCGTCGCGGTCGATCAGCAGTACCGCCGCCACATGCGTGCCGGTCACGGCGCACACGCGCGGCAGCATCGCGTCCAGCGACTGTTCGAGCTCCATGGTCTCGAGCAGCAGGCGATCGATCTGCTCCAGCCGCGCCTGCGCGCCGAAGCGCTGCTCGACCGCGCTGAGCGCGAGATTGAAGCTTTGCGCGACCGCCCGTGGCGCATCGATCGCACCCTCGGTATCTACGCGCTGAAATTTTCCCTCTTGCAGCGCGCCCAGTGCCGCGTGCAGGCGCGCCAGCACCGGCTCCCATCGCCGCCCGAGCAGGTAGCTTGCCAGCGCCGCGCACGATGCTGCCAGCAGCAGCATCGGCAGGATCAGCAGCAACAGTGAACTCAGCATCGGCCGCGCATCCGTGAGCCGCGCGTAGCACACGACATTCCAGGGCATTGCCCGCAACCGCGCCGCGCCCGTGAAATCAAGCCGCACCACCGCGCCGCGCCAGCTGTTGCTGCCTTGCTGCCAATCGCGCTGCACCGGCCGCAGCGGATCGTGCTCATCGATCGTGGTCAGCGCGAACTTATGGAACGCCTCGAGCGGCAGCTCGCCGCCGCGGTAGATTATTCTGCCCGCGGTATCGACCACGGCGATCGCGGTCTGGCCGCCGCCACCGTCCGCGCCCTGCCAGAACCAGTTGGGAGCCAGCTCGAAATAGGCGATCTGCCTGATGCCGGCACTGTTGACCATATGCGCCAGGTAGATGCTCATGCCGCCGCTGGCGGATGGGACCACCTTGAGCAGGCTCTGCCCACCGCTCAGTGTCAGCCGGTCGGAAGGTCCGAAGCTGGGCAGATTCGCGTCCGCGGCAGCTTCGGCATCGGCGTCGGCATCGGCATCCGCGTCGGTGAAATTCGATTGCCATGGCACGAAGAACACGCCGCCGAAGGTGTCGGAGGCCAGCACACGCTGGCGCAGCGCCGAATCTGCCTCACCGGCGTCGGCGGCTGACAGATACTGCACCAGCGCATTGGCCATCTCGAGCCGCGACAGCAGCTGTCGCGCGAATCCCGGTGCCAGACCACTCACCCGATCGGCCAGATCGGCGTCGCGATCGGTGGCCATGACGAGCACGGCGATCCAGCTCGCCGCCGACAGGGCGATCAGCACCACCAGCGTGACCACCAACACCATGCGTCGGCGCATCGATACGAATGAAACCTGGCCTGCTTGCATATTTTTCGGGCCGTGCCGTGCACGGCCGTGGCCTTAAGCCTCCCTCAAACTCCATCGGATTTAACGCCAGCACGGCACCGCGTTGGAGTGCGTAGGCCCAGAATCGCCGAAAACCTCGCGGGTAAAACGCCGACTGCGTCACAGTCGCGCGGCAAGAGCGCGCATGTCGTCGTAGGTGTAGCGATTCATACCACTGCGGGCACTGCGCGCCGCGCCCAGCATGGCTTTTGCCACGGTCTCGGCCGAAATGCCCCGATAGCGCGACCAGCTCCCGAGCATCAGGGGATTGAGAGTCCACAGCGTCCCTTGCCCCAGCAGCTCGAGCGGTCGCAGCGTGCGCCGCGCTCCCAGCAGTACCGAGGGGGCCATGATGTCCAGAGCGCGAAAGCGCACCGCCTGCAGTGCCTGCTCGGTCTCGCCCTTGACGCGCAGATAGAAGTTGCGCGATGCCGCGTCGGCGCCGATGGACGAGACGATCACGAAGCGCTCGGCGCCGGCGATCAGCGCCAGGCGCGCGAACTCCAGCACCAGATCATGATCGATCGCGCGGAACGCATCCCGGCTGCCTGACTCGCGAATGGTGGTGCCCAGACAGCAGAAGGCGTCGTTGCACTGCAACCCTTTGAGCTGCGTGGCCAGCGATTGCTCGAAACGTACCACGCGATTGGCCAGTCGCGGATGATCGAGCGGCAGTGGCCGGCGCGAGAGCGCATGCACCCGCGAGTAATCGCTGGCATTGAGCAGGCAGTCGAGCAGGCGCGCGCCCACGAGCCCGCTGCCGCCGGCCACCAACGCCGTTCGCTCCGCCCTATCCGCCATGGCACCGATCCTAGCAGCACTAAATCCCCAAGTTCATCTGCCCGCCGCGGGACGGCGGCACGAAATGCGCGCAAGATAGTTCGCGCATCCGCCCCATGGACAGCCCGTGCCGTTTGCAGGCCAGGACGAACCGGTCGTGCAGCAGCTGCGCCCAGGGGCCGCTGCCGCGCATGCGACTGCCGAAGCGCGGATCATTCTCCTTGCCGTCGCGCGCACCGCGAATCAACGACATCACATGCTCGGCGCGGTCCGGCAGGTGTTCATCGAGCCACTGGCGGAACAGCTCCTTGAGCTCGTGCGGCAAACGCAGCAGCACGTATCCGGCGCGGAACGCCCCGGCGGCGGCGGCGGCCGCAATGATGCGTTCGAGCTCGCAGTCGTTGACCGCCGGAATGATCGGCGCCACCAACACGCCGGTCGGAATGCCCGCGGCCGCAAGCTCGCGTACCACGCGCAGGCGCGCGTTGGGCGCCGCCGTGCGCGGTTCGAGCGTGCGCTTGAGCTGCGCATCCAGCGAGGTCACGCTGACAAAGATGTTGACCAGCCCGTCGCGGCTCAGACTCGACAACAGGTCCAGGTCGCGCAGGATCATCGTGCCCTTGGTGATCAGACTCACGGGATGGCGCGTGCGCTCGAGCACTTCCAGCAGCGAGCGCGTGACGCGCAAGTCGCGCTCGATGGGTTGATAGGGATCGGTGTTGGCGCCGATGGTGATGGGCTTGACTATATAGGAGGGCTTGGCGAGGTGTTCCTCGAGCAGTCGCGCCGCATCGGCCTTATAGAAAATCTTGGTCTCGAAATCTATTCCCGGCGACAGATCCATGTAGGCGTGCGACGGCCGCGCGTAGCAGTAAATGCAGCCATGCTCGCAGCCACGATAAGGATTGATCGATTGTTCGAAGGGAATGTCGGGCGAGTCGTTGTGCGAAATGATCGAGCGCGCCGGCTCCGGCCGCACCTGCGTTGCGATCGAGGGCGGGATCTCCTCGCGATACCAGCCGTCGTCCACGCGCTCGACCCCGTGACGCAGGAATCGCGGTTGCGGGTTGCTCAATGCGCCACGGGTAGGGTCGTCCATGGGTCATACTGTACATCCATACAGTACTAACGTAAACGGTCCAACCGCCGCAGCTGAGGAAACAGCGCGATCCAGCCGCCGACCACGGCGAGGGTCAGCACACCGCCCAGCAGCACCGCGCGCACGGCGCCGAACCAGCGCGCCGTCACACCCGATTCAAATTCGCCGAGCTCATTGGAGCCGCCGATGAACATCGAGTTGATGGCACTGACGCGCCCGCGGATGGTATCGGGCGTATTGAGCTGCACCAGGATCCCGCGCACGTAGATGCTGAGCATGTCGCCGCAGCCGAGTAGGAACAGCGCCGCAACCGACAGCGGCACGCTGCGCGACAATCCGAAGACGATGGTGCACAGGCCGAACAGAGCGACACCGCCGAACATGTAGGCGCCGGCGTGCCGGTTGATCGGCCGCAGCGTCAGCAACCCGGCAGTCAGTGCCGCGCCCACGCCCGGGGCGGTGCGCAGCAGTCCCAGGCCGGCCGGACCGATGCGCAGCACCTCGCCCGCGAAGATCGGCAATAGCGCCGTCGCGCCCCCGAACAGCACCGCGAACAGGTCCAGCGAAATGACGCCGAGCACCAGGCGCTGATGCAGCACGTAGCGCAATCCCTCGAGCAGCTGATGGCCGGTGCTCGCCGTCGCGTTCGCGGCCGCACCGGCGGCATCGTGGCGCGCGCGGTGCGGACCCAACGACGCCGTCAACAGCACGGTGACGATGAACAGCGCCAGACACACGCCGAACACCACCGCCGGGCCGAGCAGGAACAGCACACCGCCGAGCGCCGGTCCGGCGATCACCGCGATCTGGAACAGCGTCGAGTTGAGCGACACGGCACGCGGAAACTCCTCGCGCGGCACCAGCGTCGGCACAATCGCCTGCATGGAAGGCGAGTAGAACGCGCGCGTGCTGCCGAAGGTGGCGATGACCAGGTAGATCGGCCACACCGCCCGTCCGCCCGCGATCGTGAGCCACAGCAACCCGCCGATACACAGCGCCTCGATGCTCCAGGCGATGACCAGCACGTTGCGCCGATCGGCCCGATCGGCCACGTGACCGCCCAGCATGACCAGGCACAGGAACGGCAGGAATTCGCTCAAGCCCACCAGCCCGAGCGCCAACGGATCGTGCGTCAGCGCGTACACCTGCCAGCCCACGGCCACGGCGAGCATCTGCCAGCTTAAGGTAGCCAGCAGGCGGCATAGCGCAAAGCGCGCGAACTGTCCGTATCGCAGTACCGCCAGTCCGGCAAATCGCGGCTTGGTTGCCACGCGCTCAGGCGCCAAGGAACATGCGATAGGCGGCGTTGCCGGTTTCGTCGGTGTAGGGATAGTGCAGCTCGTTCAAGTGCAGCAGAAATTCCGCGCGCTCGGCCTTGGGAACTTCGATGCCCGCCAGCACGCGTCCGTGATCGGAACCGTGATTTCTATAATGAAATAAGCTGATATTCCAAGCCGTGCCGACAGCCTGCAGAAACCGCAGCAGCGCTCCCGGACGCTCCGGAAACTCGAAGCGATACAGCAGCTCATCGTGGACATGGTCGGGACTGCTGCGCGCATGGCCGCCGATCATGTAGCGGATATGCAGCTTCGCGATCTCATTGCCGCTCATGTCGGTGACCGCGTAGCCCGCGGCGCGCAATTGCGCGATCACCGCCGCGCGCTCCTCATGACCGCCAGTCAAGCCGAAGCCGACGAAGATGCGCGCGCGTTCGCTGCCTTGCCAGCGGTAATTGAATTCGGTGATGCTGCGCTGGCCGAGCGACTCGCAGAACTGCAGGAAACTGCCGGGCCGCTCGCGAAGCTCCACCGCCAGCAACGCCTCGCGCTCGGCGCCCAGATCGGCGCGCTCGGCCACATGCCGCAGCCGATCGAAGTTCAGGTTCGCGCCGCTGTTGATCGCCACCAGACGCTGATCGCGCCAGCCGTTGCGCGCCAACGAGTGCTTGATGCCGGCGAGCGCCAGCGCCCCGGCCGGCTCGGAGATCGAGCGTGTATCCTCGAATATGTCCTGAATCGCGGCGCAGATCTCATCGTTGTTGACCAGCACGATTTCATCGACGTAGCGCTTGGCCAGCGCGAAGCACTCCTCGCCGACGCGCCGCACCGCCACGCCATCGGCGAACAGGCCGACGCGATCGAGCGTGACGCGCCTGCCGGCCTGCAGCGACTCATACATGGCGGCGGAATCCTCCGGCTCCACGCCGATGATCTTGACCCGCGGATAGACTTGCTTGATGAAGGCGGCGATGCCGGCGATCAGACCGCCGCCGCCCACCGGCACGAACACGGCATCGAGCTCCCCGGCCGTCTGACGCACGATTTCCATGCCGATCGTGCCCTGTCCGGCGATCACGTCGGCATCGTCGAATGGATGCACGAACACCAGATGCCGCTCGCGCGCGATCGTCAGCGCGTGCTCATAGGCGGCATCGTAGACATCGCCGTGCAGCAGCGTCTCGCCGCCAAGTTCGATCACCGCCTGCACCTTGATCGCCGGGGTGGTGCGCGGCATGACGATCACCGCCGGAATGCCGCGACGGCGCGCGGCCAGCGCCACCCCCTGCGCATGATTCCCGGCCGAGGCGCAGATGACCCCGCGCGCGGCGATCGCCGGTGACAGGTGCGCGATCTTGTTGTAGGCGCCGCGCAGCTTGAACGAGAACACCGGCTGCAGGTCTTCGCGCTTGAGCAGGATGCGATTGCCCAGCCGGCTCGAGAGCCGCGGCGCCGCATCCAGCGGCGTCTCGGTCGCTACATCGTAGACGCGCGCCTTGAGTATGCGCTGCAGATAATCTTCGGTCATGAAGCCGTAAGCTTAAGCGATTCCCCGCCGCGCGCGCAGCCCCGTCACGCGCAGCCCCGTCGCGCGCAGCCTCGCAGCGCGCGGGCGCGTCGTCAGGCCGGCGGCTTGTTGACGCTGAAGCGGAACTCGGTCTTGCCCAGGGTCACCAGGTCCCCGTCCTTGAGCGTGCGGCGATTGACGCGCTGGCCGTTGACATAGGTGCCGTTGGTGCTGTTGAGATCCTCGATGACGGTCTTGCCGCTGGCACGCAGCGCCACGGCATGGTGGCGGCTGATGAACTCGGCATCGATGTGTACGTCATTGTCCGGCGTGCGACCGATCGTGGTGCGCTTGCCGAGTAGGTGCAGGATCCCGGTCTCGCCGTCGGTGCGCACCAGCAGGTGCGCCTGCTCCTCGGCACCCAGGTGCTCGAGATTGTGCTGAATGCTGCCGAGCATGGCGACGCTGCTGGCGGCTTCGGCCTCGACGCGTTCGATCAGTGCATTGCGCTGCGCGAGTGAATCGCGCACCGCGCCAAACTGCACCCGCAGCTCGTGCAGGCTCTCGGCCTGTTTGCGGATTTCGGCTTCCAGGCTGGCGATACGATCGCGCGCCGCAGCGGCGGCGGCATCCGCTTCGGTGCGCGCCGCGACGGCGGCGGCATCGGTTTCGGCGCGTGCCGCATTCAGCTCGGCGTTGCGCTGCTGTTGCTCGCTGAGCTGCGACGTCAGCTCGGCCTCGCGCGTCTCGGTCTGCGCCCGCAACGCGCTCAGGCTCTCGCCCTGTTTGTGGCTCTCGGTTTCCAGGCTGGCGATGCGATCGCGCGCGGTGGCGGCGGCTGCATCGGCACGGATGCGTGCCGCATCGAGCTCGGTGTTGCGCTGCTGTTCCTTGCTCAGCGCGGCGTTGAGCTCCTGCTCGCGTGCGCCGGTCTGGGCACGCAGCTCGCGTAGTTTCTCGTCCTGCATGCCGGTCTCGGCCTCGAGAGCGGCGATTCGGTCGCGTGCGGCCGTGCTGGCGGCATCGGCCCGGGCGCGCTCTGCATCGAGCTCGCGCACGCGCTCCTCCTGACCGCGCAAGGCAATGCGCAGGTCCTCTTCGCGTGCGCCGATGTGACGCTCGCGCTCGGCGGCGTCGTGCTCGAGCGTCGCTATTCGTGCCTCGCGCTCGGCGATCATGCCGTCATAGAGTTCGCGCCGGCCTTCCAGGCTCTGCAGGTTCTCCTGGTAACGCGCGCCGCGCACCCGCCATTGCGCCAGGTCGAGTTCGGCCGCCTGCGAGCGCTGCAGCAACTCGCCACGCTCGCTCTTCAGGGCCAGCAGCTCTACCGACTGCGATTCAGCACGCGCCAGCAGCGTTGCGCCCTCCGCCCGCGCCGTTGCCAGCTCATCGCTGAGCGTGGTGCGTTGCGTATTGGCCGCGGCGAGTTCGGAATCGAAGTGCGACTGCCGTGCCGCGAGCTCGCTTTCGAACTGCCCCTGCCGCGCCACCAGATCGGAATCCAGCTGCGCAATGCGCGCCTCCAGTTCGGCGATGCGCCGGTCGCGCTGGCCGACTTCGCGCTCGTAGACTGAGAGTTGCTCGCTCTTGCGGTTGAGCATCTGCTCGAGCTCGCGCAGATTGCCGCCGAGGCTGTGCAGGTCGCGCTCGAGCTGGCTGCGGCTTTCGCTGACCGAGGCCAGATCGGATCGCAGCGCACCGATCTCGGCATCGCGCAGGCTGCGCTCCATCGGCTCCGCCTCGCTGCGCGGCGCGCGCGCGCGCTGCTGCGACAGTGTCGGCAGGCTCTCGACCGTGGCCGTATCATCGATCGCAGGGGATCGCCAGGCATCAGTGGATGACAATGGATCGATGCCCGCCGTCACCGGGGATAACTGCGGCAGCTCGGCAGTCTCTTCCAGATCCACGTCGGTCGTCGGGGCGTTCGTTTTTTTGTTCATGGCCAAGCTATTTCTTCCTCGACACTCGGGGCCGCTCAGGCGAGCCCCAGAAATTCCCGCAATTGCGCCGCCTGCTGCTCGGGTTCGGCCGCGTCGGAACCGCGCTCATCGGCCGCCCGGAGGTCGATGACCAAAGACGGGTGGCGCAAGGCGCGCGCCTCGGCTCGGACCGCCTCCGTGTCGGGCGAGAGCACGAGTCGGCCGACCTGCGTTCCGCGCTGCTGCAGCAGTGCCGCCGCAATCGCCACGCCGCTGGCGTGCGCGAGCAGATCGACGTGACGGACATGCATCGAATCCAGGAAATCACCGAGCGCCTCGGCAAGCGCGGCGCTGGTGAGCGCTTCGGGCGTACCGTCCGATTCACCGCACCCGGGCAGATCCGGCGCGTATACCGAACGGTCGCGTCCGAGCGGCAACAGCAACGGCGCGAAGAATCGACCGGATCCGGGCGCACCCGGAATGCACAGCAACGTGGTGGCCTCGTCGAAGCCGCCGCCGCCCGGAATCGCATAGCGCATATGCAGCTGGCCATGGCGGCAATCGAAATAGGCACGGCGCAGCCGCGGCTCCATCGGCATGGGAGCTGTCGCGCGGCGGGCTTTGATCATGGACGTAAGGCACTCCGATAAGTCTGGATCGACATGATTATTCCTCAACCGCACGCCCCGCCCTGCGACCCATTGCCCAAACTGCACGACCCGCGCCACGCAAGCACCCACCTTATGACATAACGCCACCGACGCACTGCAACATAGTCAAGCCCGCGCCGCGTGGGGCCAAGGCCAAAAAAATCCACGTTATTACCTTTGTAATAACGATGGATTTTTCAAAATCCGACCCGTTGCCGGCCATCGCACTGCCGCATTCGCGCTGCGTGTCGCCATTCATGGTCAGTTGACGTCTCAGGTCGCCCGGTGTTCCGATGGAGCGGATGCACGACCTGCGCCCGCTGCTTGTTGCTGGCCTGCTCTGCAGTGCCGGGCAGCCGCTGGCAGCGCTGGCGTCCGAGGCGCCGGCTGCCACTGCCACCGCCACAGCCGCCGCCGTCGCCGCTGGCACCGATTCTTTGCCCTCCGACGAGCAGCTCGAGGCCGCCGGCGCGCGCATCGGCGACATTGTTATCCAGCGCGTGGAGATCTTCGATCTCGACGATCCCAAGGAAAACAACTGGCTGTTCCGCGCTGCCGATCATCTGCATGTGCGCACCCGCGAGTCCGCGATCCGCGCCCAGCTGTTGTTTCGCAGCGGCGATTTGTATTCCCGGCGCGTGCTCGATGAGACCGCGCGCAACATGCGCCAGACCGCCATCTTCCTGCGCGAGCCGGTGATCTACCCGGTGCGATATCACGACGGCCTGGTCGATATCGTCGTGATCACGCACGATGTCTGGACGCTGCAGCCGGGCATCAACTTCGGCCGCAGCGGCGGCACCAACACTTTCAGCGCCGACTTCACCGACGAGAACTTCCTGGGCTATGGCAAGTACATCGAATTCGGCCATGGCGAGAATGTCGATCGCAGCTCGACCTTCGCGCAATGGACGGATCCCAATGTCTGGGGCAGCCACTGGCAGGACACGCTGTTGTACCAGGACAACTCCGACGGCAAGGTCTGGAGCATCGGCGGCAACTACCCGTTCTATTCGCTCGAGACGCGCTATGACGGCGGCGGCTCCACGGGAGTCTCCAATTCGGTGGTCACCCGCTACAGCCTCGGCGATCCGTACGACGCCTATCAATTCGACTGGCGCGTGACCGACTTCTACTTCGGCCAGGCGCTGCTGATCAATGAGCTCTGGACCGAGCGGCTGCTGTTCGGCTTTCGCCACGACGAGAGCATATTCACCCCGGCGCTGAACCAGACACTGCTCGCGCCGCTGCCGGCCGATCGCAACCTCGCCTACCCTTACGTGCGCATGCAATGGGTGCAGAACAACTACACCACGACGCGCAACCTCGATCTGATCGCCTTCACCGAGGACCTGCATTTCGGTCTCGACGCGAGCGTCGGCCTGGGCTGGGCCACGCCCGCCTTCGGCGCGGATCGCAAGGCGCTGCTGGCAGACAGCGAGATCGGCTACAACTGGCAGCTCGGCGAGCTCAGTTATCTGTTCCTGTACAGTCGGCTGTATTCGCGCTTCGAATATGGCCGCCTGGACGATAGGGTCGTCTCCGGCAACGCCAGCTACTTCCTCACCACCTCCGAGCGCAGCAAATTGCTGGTGCATCTATGGGCGGATGCCGGCCACAATCTGGACCTCGATCACTACTTCGAGATTGGCGGCGACACCGGACTGCGCGGCTATCCGCTGCGCTACCAGAACGGCAATGAGCGCGCACAGTTCACGATCGAGGAACGCCTCTATACCAACTGGTTTCTGTTCCAGCTGGTACACGTGGGCGGCGCGGCGTTCTTCGACATGGGCCGCACCTGGGGCAGCTCGCCGGTGCCCACGCCGCAGCTCGGAATGCTCCGCGACGCCGGCGTCGGCCTGCGGCTGGGCAACGCCCGGTCATCGTTCAGCAGCGTGATTCACATCGATCTGGCCACACCGCTCGATGCCAATGCGTCGATCAGCAAGCTGCAGTTCCTGGTCAGTACCGAGCAGACCTTTTAGGACGTCCCGGACTCAGAACATGCCGGAAGGATCGATTTCTCCAGGAGCCGCATCCTGCGCGCGCGCGCTGATGAATTCGCCGGTGATCATGGCGTCATAGCCCAGGCCGGGGCCGACCATCGGATACACCCCGGCATCGGGGTCGATGATGACTTCGAGAAACGCCGGCCCCTTGAAATTCAGAAACTCCTCGACCATGACCGCCACATCCTGTTTGCGATCCAGCCGCCGCGCCCACCGAAAGCCATCGGCGCTCGCGGCCTTGACGAAGTCCTTCTTGTGCAGGGACTTGTCGCTGCCCGACAGCCTGCCCTTGAAGAACAGCTTCTGCCACTGCTTGACCATTCCATCGCCGAAGTTGTTCAACACCACGATCTTGATCGGCAGATCATAGGTGGTGACGGTCTCGAGCTCGCCGATGTTCATGCGGATGCTGGCATCGCCGTCGAAGTCGATGACCAGCCGTCCCGGGTGGGCGACCTGGGCGCCAATGGCCGCCGGCAGACCGAAGCCCATCGTGCCCATGCTGCCGGAGGTGAGCCAGAGCCGCGGGCCGCAGAAATCGAACATCTGCGCCGCCCACATCTGGTGCTGACCGACCCCGGTGCTGATGATGGCCTCACCGCGCGTGTGGCGGTTGATCTGCTCGATCACGTAGTGCGGTTGCACCAGCGGGCTGTCGCGGTCGTAGTTCATCGCGTGCGCGCGCTTGAGTTCGGCCAGTCTGCGGTGCCAGGGAGCGAAGTCGGGCTTGGATTCGAGGCGGGCGCCGAAGGCCGTCAGCACCCGCAGCGCCTCGGGCAGCGGGCCAAGGTAACTCCAATGCGCGTTCTTGACTTTGTTTATCTCGGCCGGATCGACGTCGAGGTGCGCGATGCGGCGGGCATTGCGCGCGAATTTGACTGGATCGCCGGCGACGCGATCATCGAATCGCGCGCCGACCGCGATCAGGAAGTCGCAATCCTCGACCGCATAGTTGGCGAACGCCGCACCGTGCATGCCGAGCATGCGCATCGACAGGGGATGGGTCGTATCGACGGCGCCGATGCCCATCAACGTGGTCACCACCGGCAGGCCCAACTGCTGCGCGAACTGCGCCAGCGCGTCCGCGGCCCCACCGTTGATGACACCACCGCCGGCATAGATCAACGGCCGTTGCGATTGCCCGAGCAGCTCGAAGAAGCTCGCCGCCGCCGCCTCGCCCAAAGCGCTCGCAGTGAGCTCGCGCAGGCGTTGCCGGTAACCTGGAATCGCCAGCTGGCCTGCGCCCACAAACACCCCGGTGGCGGTCTGCACGTCCTTCGGAATGTCGACCACCACCGGACCCGGGCGGCCGGTGCGCGCGATCTCGAAGGCGGTGCGCATGGTGGCTTCCAGTCGAGTCGGATCGGTCACCAGAAACACGTGCTTGGCGACCGAACCCATCAACGAAGCCACCGGCGCCTCCTGGAACGCGTCGGTGCCGATCGACGCGGTCGCAACCTGGCCGCAGATCACGACGATAGGGATCGAATCAGCCATGCAGTCGCGTACCGGCGTCACGGTGTTGGTCGCGCCGGGGCCGGAAGTCACCAGGCAGACCCCGACACCCCCGCTGGCGCGCGCATAGCCTGCGGCCATGAAGCCCGCACCTTGCTCGTTGGCCGGCACGATCAGCGGCACCTGCCGTCCGGCGGTGTGCTTCTGGGCCTCGTTGAAGGTGAATACGGCGTCGTAAGTGGGGAGGATCGCCCCGCCGCTGTAGCCAAAAATTGCCTCGGTACCCTCATCGGCGATGACCTGTACGATCATCTGGGCGCCGGACATGGCCTTGCCAGCGAGCGGATGAACTTCGGGTCGCACCATTTTTGCGCTATCGCCGATCGGGAGCATCGGCCGATTATGGCCGACGCAGCCCGCAATTGGCTATTCTGGACGCATGCGACACATCATCGGCATTCTGCTCCAAAATGAGGCCGGCGCGCTCACGCGTGTCGCCGGCATGTTTTCCAGCCGCGGCTACAACATCGAGTCGCTGGCCGTGGCCACCACGGACGATCCGACGGTCTCGCGTCTCACGCTCGTGACCAGCGGATCGGAGGCGGTCATCCTGCAGATCGCCAACCAACTCAAGAAGCTCATCGACGTCGTCAGCGTCGAGGACATGACGCGCGGGGAGCACATCGAGCGCGAGCTGGTGCTGATCAAGCTGCGCATCGATGCCGAGCGGCGCGACACCGTGCGCGGCTATGTCATTCGCACCGGCGGCCGGGTGCTCGATCCGTCCAGCGAATGCTTCATCGTCGAGCTGCTCGGCAGCGAGGCGGAAATCAACGGCTTCATGCGCGACCTGGCCGCGCACGCGGAGTTGATCGAAGTCGTGCGCAGCGGCGCGTTGGGCATCAGCCGCAATCCGCGCACGCTCAGACTGGTGCAGTAGCGCCGGGAATCAGCACCGAGGCGCCGACCGTGCGGCGCATTTCCAGATCGCGATGCGCCTGCGCCGCCTCCTCGAGCGCATAGCGTTGCCCGATCGGCACACGCAGCTTGCCGGCCTTCACCATCGCGAACAGCACGCGCGCGGCGGCCTCGAGTTCCTCGTGCCTGGCGATGTAATCAAACAGCGAGGGCCGGGTCAGGAACAACGAGCCGCGGCGTGCCAGCTCCAGCGGCGCGATCGCCGGCGCGGGTCCGGAGGCATTGCCGAAACTGACCATCATGCCGCGCGGGCGCAGGCAGTCGAGCGAGTCGATGAACGTGTCCTTGCCGACCGAATCGTAGACCACATGGGCCATATGGCCGCGTGTATAGCTGCGCACCGCGGCGACCAGGTCGTCACGCCCGGCCACGAACACGCGATGACAGCCCTGGCGCTTGGCAATCGCGGCTTTGGCCTCGCTGCCGACGATGCCCATGACCCGCGCGCCCAGCGAACGCGCCCACTGTGACAGCAGCGAGCCCACCCCGCCGGCCGCCGCATGCACCAGCACGTACTCCCCGGGGCGCACGTGGTAGGTCCGGCGCAGCAGGTATTCGGCCGTCAGACCCTTGAGCATCAATGCCGCGGCCTGCTCATCGCTGATCGCGGCCGGCAGCTTTACCAGTCGCGCGGCCGCAATATTGCGCTGCTCGCAATAGGCACCGCTGGCGGCCTGGACGTAGGCGACGCGTTGCCCGACTCGCAAGCCGCGCACGCCGCGGCCCAGCGCCACCACGACGCCGGCGGCTTCGCGGCCGGGAATTTCCGGCAGCGGCCGCGCATATAGGCCGCTGCGGTCGTAGACATCGATGAAGTTGACGCCGATCGCGGTATGGCGCAGCTGCGCCTCCCCGCGCGCGGGCGGGGAGAGCTGTTGGCGCTCCCACTTGAGCACTTCGGCGCCGCCGTGCTCGTGGAAGACTATGGCGTTGGAGACGGCCGGTTCCACTGCAGCGCTGCTACAGCGCGGCGTTGTCGGTCTCGCCGGTGCGGATACGGATTACCCTGTTGATATCGGTGATGAATATCTTGCCGTCGCCGACCTTGCCGGTCTTGGCAGCCTTGAGCACGGCCTCCACCACCTGATCGACCAGCTCGGTGCGAACCGCGACTTCCACGCGCGTCTTGGGCACGAAGTCCACGACGTACTCTGCGCCACGATACAGTTCTGTGTGCCCACGCTGCCGGCCGAATCCCTTGACTTCGGTAACGGTCATGCCCGAGACGCCGATTTCGGACAGCGCCGCACGCACGTCATCGAGCTTGAAGGGTTTGATTATTGCCGTAACCAGTTTCATGCGAGAACTTCTGCCTCCATTCTTGTTCGGTCGCCCGCTTCCCCGTCCTGACAGGGTGCACCTTTCGTGCCACGGTCCCGCCCTTTAAATGCACCAACTCGCCGTACCCTAGCACCAATTCGGAGCAAATTGATTGGCGCCACGCCCGTTTATAACGCGGATTCCGCCTTGGCTCAACGCAACACCACCAGCAGATCCTTGGCATCCACCTGCATCGCCGGCTGCACCAGGATTTCGCTCACCTCGCCGTCGATCTCGGCGCGCACCGCGGCCTCCATCTTCATGGCCTCCAGGGTCGTGACGACGTCCCCGCGGGCGACGCGCTGTCCGACCGCGACGTTGATCGTCGCCACGGTCCCGGGCATCGGTGCGCCGATGTGGCGCGGGTTGCCGGCATCGACTTTGCGCTGCGGCGGGCGTTTGGGTTTCTGGCTGCGGTCGCTGACGCGGACCGAGCGCGGCTGACCATTGAGTTCGAAGAACACCGTACGCGTGCCGTCCTCGTGCGGCTCGCTTTGGGTCACGTAGCGCACGATCAGGGTCTTGCCGCGCTCGAGATCGACGCTGATTTCCTGCCCCGGCTGCATGCCGTAAAAGAACACCGGCGTGGGCAGAATCGCCACGTCGCTGAAACGCCGCCGGTCGGCGGCATACTCCGTGAACACGCTCGGATACATCAGGTAGGAAGCGAACTGCTGATCGGTCACCAGCCGGGCGGCGCGCGCGTTGGCTTCGAGGCGCAGTTGCGCGAAATCGGCCGGCGGCAATTCCTCACCGGCCCGGTGCTTGCGCGGCTCGGCACCCTTGAGCACCTTGCGCTGCAGCTGCTGTGGAAAGCCGCCATGGGGCTGGCCGACATCGCCGTGAAACAACCGCACCACCGATTCCGGAAAGGCGATCTCGGTGCTCGGATCAAGCACCGCGGCACGCGTGAGACCGCTGGTCACCATCAGAATCGCCATGTCCCCGACCACCTTCGAAGTCGGCGTGACCTTGATGATGTCGCCGAACATGTCGTTGACTTCGGCGTAGGCGCGCGCCACCTCGGGCCAGCGCGCATCCTCGATACCGAGCGCGCGCGCCTGCTCGCGCAGATTGGTGTACTGCCCGCCGGGCATGCCGTGCACGTAGACTTCGGAGGCGCCGGCGCGATTGTCGCTCTCGAAGGCGGCATAGCCCTTGCGCACCTGACCCCAGTAATGGGAGATCGTGCGGATGTGCTCGGTCTCCAGACCCGGATCGCGCGGTCCGTAGCGTAGCGCCTCGGCGATCGAGCCCAGATTGGGCTGCGAGGTCAGGCCGCTCATCGAATCCATCGCCGCATCGACCGCATCGGCGCCGGCGGCTATGGCTGCAAACACGCTCGCGGCGGCAATGCCGCTGGTGTCGTGGGTATGAAAATGCACCGGCAGCCCGGTCTCGTCCTTGAGGGCCTTGACCAGGTCGTAGGCCGACCGCGGCTGACACAGCCCGGCCATGTCCTTGATGCCCAGAATGTGCGTGCCGGCGGCTTGCAGCTCGCGCGCGAGCCTGCAGTAGTAGTCCAGGGTGTATTTGCGCTCGTGCGGACTGCTCAAGTTGCCGCTGTAGCATATGGCCGCCTCGCACAGCCGGCCGGTCTCGAGCACCGCGTCGATGGCCACGCGCATGTTCTCGACCCAGTTGAGCGAATCGAATACCCGGAACACGTCGATGCCTGCCGCCGCCGACTGCTGCACGAAATAGCGCACCACGTTGTCGGGATAGTTGGTGTAGCCGACCGCGTTGGCCGAGCGCAGCAGCATCTGCAGCAACAGGTTCGGCATCGCCTCGCGCAGCTGCGCCAGCCGCTCCCAGGGGTCCTCCTTCAGGAACCGCATGGCGACGTCGAAGGTTGCCCCGCCCCAGCACTCCACCGAAAACAGTTGCGGCAGCAGCGCCGCGTACGCCGGGGCAATAGCCACCATGTCGATGGTGCGCATGCGCGTGGCGAGCAGCGACTGGTGCGCATCGCGCATGGTCGTGTCGGTCAGCAGCACACGCTGCTGCTCGCGCATCCATTGCGCAAAGCGCTCGGGTCCGAGTTCCTCGAGCAGCTGCTTGCAGCCGGCCGGCGCATCCGCGGGCGGCGGGGTGCTCGCGGGCAGGCGCGGCGGGCGCACCGCCACCAGGCGCTCGGGCCGCGCGCGGCCGGTGACTTCGGCATTGCCGTTGACCACGGTCTCCGCCAGGTAGGTCAGGATGCGCGTGGCGCGGTCGCGCCGTTCGGGCGCCGCAAACAGCTCCGGCGTCTCATCGATGAATCGCGTGGTGTACTGCGCCTGGGCAAAGCGCGGGTGCGTGATGATCTGGTCGAGGAAGCGCAGATTGGTCGCCACGCCGCGCACGCGGAATTCCCAAAGCGCACGGTGCATGCGCGCAATGGTCTCTTCCGGCGTCGCGGCCCAGGTCGTGACCTTGACCAGCAGCGAATCGTAGGAGCGGGTGATCAGCGCGCCGGCGTAGGCGGTACCGGCGTCGAGCCGCACGCCGAAACCCGCCGGGCTGCGGTAGGCGGTCATGCGGCCGTAATCCGGCACGAAATTGTTGTGCGGATCCTCGGTGGTGACCCGGCACTGCAGCGCGTGCGAGACCAGATGGATGTCCGCCTGCGGCGGCACGCCGCTGCCGCTCTCGCCGATACGCGCGCCGTCGGCGATACGAATCTGCGCCTTCACGAGGTCGATGCTGGTGGCGCACTCGGTCACCGTGTGCTCGACCTGGATACGCGGATTGACCTCGATGAAATAGAACTTGCCGCTGTCGGCATCCTGCAGGAACTCGACCGTGCCGGCATTGCAGTAGTGCGCGGCGTGGCCGATCCTGAGGGCCGCCTGGCACAGCGCCGCGCGCTCGGCATCGCCGAGGAACACGGCCGGGGCCCGTTCGACTACCTTTTGATTGCGCCGCTGCACGGTGCAGTCGCGTTCGTACAGATGCACCAGATTGCCGTGGCTGTCGCCGAGGATCTGCACCTCGAGGTGACGCGCGCGGCGCACGAGTTTCTCCAGGTAGACTTCGTCGTTGCCGAATGCCGCCTTGGCTTCGCGCCGCGCGACCGGCAGCAGTTCTGCGAGCTGGGCGTCACTTTCGATCACGCGCATGCCGCGCCCGCCCCCGCCCCAGCTGGCCTTGAGCATGACCGGATAGCCGACCTGGTGCGCGAGCGCAATGCATTCGGCCATGGCCGCCGGCAGCGGCGGCGTGGCCGGCATCACCGCGACACCGGCCGAGACCGCCAGATGGCGCGCGGCGATCTTGTTGCCGAGCACGCGCATGGTGGCTGCGCCGGGCCCCACGAACACCACTCCCGCCGCGGTGCATGCTTGGGCAAACTCCGGGTTCTCGGACAGGAAACCGTAGCCGGGATGGATGGCATCGGCGTGCGCTTCGCGCGCGATGCGCAGGATTCCCGGGATGTCGAGATAGGCTTCGATCGCGCCCTTGCCTTCGCCGACCAGATAGGCCTCATCGGCCTTGGTGCGATGCAGACCGAAGCGGTCTTCCTGCGAATAGATGGCGATCGTGCCGACGCTGAGCTCGTTCGCGGCACGCATCACGCGAATGGCGATCTCGCCGCGATTGGCGATCAGCAGCCGGCGAATCCTCTGGAGCACGCTTGCGACCTCGTGGGGGGAGCGGTGCGGATTCTAATCGGCCAGATACGCGGCCAGATAGTCCTCGAAACTGCCGCGATCAGCAGCCTCGATCGCCGCGAACTGCTGCTGCGACTGCTGCACTTCTGCCTCGAACTCACGCGCGTGTTCCGCTACCCGCGGCGGCGAGCGCAGACAATGCGACTTGTGATCGCGCGAGTAGCGCAGCGCCAGCGCCGCGAAGCTTTCCCCGTTCTCGCGCAGCTCGCGCAGCAGCCGCGCCGAGGGGGTGTGCTCGACGTCCTCGAGCTTCAGTCTCTGCTCGCGCAGCGCCGAGAGATACGGGCGCTGTGGGTGCGAGCTGTCGAGCAGCTCGCAGATGCCCTGCATCGACTCGAACAACTCAGCGGTCCAGCTGCGCATCGGCACAGCCCGGCCGTCGCGCTCGAGAATCAATCCCGGCTCGCGCCCGCGGCGCGCGACCGCGAGATGATTGCGCTCGATCGCCTCCTCTTCGTTGGCCTCGATCGGCGCGCTGGCCTTGAACAGCAGCATGATCAGCATCGCTTCGAGAAAGTAGAGCTTGCGCACGTTGACCCCGACCGGATCAAAGGCGCTGTTGTCGAGCGCGCGGACCTCGACGTATTCGACGCCGGCGCGTGCCAGCGCACCGGTGGTGCGCTCACCGGCGCGCGGTGTGCGCTTGGGCCGCACATAGCTGTAGTACTCGTTCTCGATCTGCAAGGCATTGCCGGTCAGCTGTTGATACTCGCCATCGCGCTTGACGCCCAGGGCCACGAACGGCGCGTGCGGCGCACGGATCGCGCGCCGCAGATCCTGCAGGTATTCTTCGAGGCTGTTGACCGAGACCACGGCCGCGCTCGGATTGCGGTTGCGGTAACCGATGTCGCTCATGCGCAGCGAGGTGGCATAGGGACCGATCAGGGTGTCGGCACCGAGCGCCTCCAGGCCGCTGGCACTGCGCCCCAGCAGGAACGATCGGCACAGGGCCGGGGAGACACCGAACAGATACGACACGATCCAGCCGTGGCGGCGGTAATTGCGCAGCAGATCGAAGTAGCGTGCGCTCTGGAACCCCTGGCCGCTGTCGTGACTCTGGCAGACTTCGGCGTACAGCGGCCAGAACGGCGCCGGCAGCGAGTAATTGAAGTGCACGCCGGAAATCGCCTGCATCATGCCGCCGTAGCGCACCTTGAGCCCGTGCCGGTAGATGTACTTCAGGCGACCTTGGTGCGAGCGACCGTAGCGCGCGATCGGCACCTCATCGTCGTTGCTGATCTCACCGGGCATCGAGGTGGCCCACAGCAGCTCATCGCCGATGTGGCGGTAGACGAACTGGTGCAGATCGAGCAGGTAATCGAGCAGCGCGGCGTTGTCGGGAAAGGTCGGCGTCACCAGCTCGGTCAGCGCCTCGGAGTAGTCGGTGGTGATGTGCGGATTGGTCAGCGCCGAGCCCAGTGCCGAGGGATGCGGCGTTTGTGCGATCCGCCCGTCAGGGGTCACGCGCAGCGATTCGCGCTCGAGACCCCGGCGGCCGCGCGCGAGCAGCTGCTGCTCGCGGCTGTTGCTCAGGCCAGCCAGCCGGCGCTCGAATACGCGATCGACGCCCGAAGCGCTCATCCATCCTCCACCTGCACGTGCCGGCGTGGCATCCTATCAGCCTCGTCGAAAAAAGAGAGCGCAGGGGCGCTGGAGGCGGACATGTTGATTGGAAGCACTGCTCAGCGCGTCGCCATCCTGGGCGGGGTGCGTACACCGTTTGCGCGTTCCCATACGGCCTATGCCGGCACCGATAACCAGGAACTGCTGACCGCGGCGTTGCGCGCGCTGGTCGAGCGCTTCCGTCTCCAGGGCCAGCGCCTCGGAGACGTGATCGCCGGGGCGGTCATCAAGCACCCCAAAGACTACAATCTGACGCGCGAATCGCTGCTGTCCACGGCGCTGGATCCGCAGACCCCCGGCTTGGATCTGCAGCGCGCCTGCGGCACCAGCCTCGAGGCGGCGATCCTGATCGCCAACAAGATCGCGCTGGGCCAGATCGATGCCGGCATTGCCGCCGGCGTCGATGACCTCAGTGACCCACCCGTGGTCTACCCGAAATCCTACCAACGCCGGCTGCTGGCGAGTTATCGCGGCCGCAGCTTCGGGCAGCGTCTGCGACCCTGGCTGGGGCTCAAGCCCGCGGATCTGAAACCGGTGTTGCCGGCCGTGGTCGAGCCGCGCACCGGCCTGTCGATGGGCCAGAGCTGCGAGCTCATGGTCAAGACCTGGAAAGTCAGCCGTGAGCAGCAGGACCAGGTCGCCTACGACAGCCACATGAAGGCCTCGGCCGCCTGGCGCGAAGGCTTCTACGACGACCTGGTGATCCCGTTTCGCGATCTCAAGAGCGACAACAATATTCGCGCCGACACCTCGCTCGAGCGGCTGGCCAAACTCAATCCGGTGTTCGACTTGAGCGGCGGCGGCAGTCTGACGGCCGGCAACAGCACGCCGCTCACGGACGGTGCGGCCGCGCTGCTGCTGTCCTCGGAAAGCTGGGCCGAGGCACACGGACTGCCGGTGCTCGCCTACCTGCGCGCGGGCAAGACCTGGGCGGTGGATTTCGCCGGCGGCAAGGAGGGCCTGTTGATGGCCCCGGCATATGCAGTCTCGGCACTGCTGCGCGACACCGGCCTGAGTCTGCAGGATTTCGATTACTACGAGATACACGAGGCCTTCGCGGCCGTTCCCCTGTGCCTGCTCAAAGCCTGGGAGTCGGCCGAATACTGCCGCGAGCGGCTCGGTCGCGATGCCCCTTTGGGTACGATCGATAGCGCAAAGCTCAATGTCAAAGGCGGGAGCGTGGCGATCGGACACCCGTTTGCGGCCACTGGAACCCGCATTCTGGCGACCCTGGCCAAGGTGCTGGCCGGCGACCCGGCGGCCAAGCTCGGCCTGGCTTCGGCCTGCACCGCCGGCGGCATGGGTGTGACGGCCATACTGGAGCGTGCGTGAGCCAGTACGAAACACTGATGGCGCGCGACGGCCACACGTTCAACACCTACATCGCCAAGCCGAACGGCACGGCGCGCGGTGCCGTGGTCGTGGTGCAGGAGATATTCGGTCTGTCGCCGCATATCTGCCATCAGGCCGACGGCTACGCGCAGCAAGGGTATCTGGCGGTGGCGCCGGCGCTGTTCGATCGTGTCGCCCGTTCCGTGGTGCTCGGCTATTCCCAGCCCGAGGTGGATCAGGGCCTGGGTTACCGCAAGCAGGTCCCGACCGCAAAAGCGGTGCTGGACATTGCCGCGGCGGCGGCGATATGCCGCCACGCGGGCAAGGTGGCGGTGATCGGCTTCTGCTGGGGTGGCCGCCTGGCGTGGGCCGCGGCCAGCGAAATGCCGCTGGGCGCCGCGGTCTGCTACTACGGCGGGGGCATTCCCGAGGAGCTGCCCAAGACGCCGCGATGCCCGACCATGCTGCATTTTGGCGAGCGCGATCGATCGATTCCGCTCAGCGATGTCGAGCGCATTCGCGAGGCTTTTCCGCAGGGCATCTATCATCTCTATGCCGCCGGTCACGCCTTCAACAACGACGATCGGCCCCAGAACTATGATGCTGCGGCCAGCGCGCTGGCGCGCGAGCGTACCGCCGCGTTCCTGGCCCAGCACATCGGTTAGCCGCAGCAGCTGCCATGGCGAGCGCGACGGTGGCGGCACTGATGGTCAATACCGGCACGCCGGCAGCCGCGAGCAGCGGCGCGGTGCGCGCTTTCCTGCGGCGATTCCTGTCCGACCCGCGCGTGATCGAGCTGCCGCGGGTGCTTTGGCTGCCGCTGCTCTATGGCCTGGTGCTGCCGCTGCGCGCCCCACGCAGCGCGCGCAAGTATCGCGAGATCTGGCGCGAGGAAGGCTCGCCGCTGTTGCTCAACAACTCACGTTTGCGCGAGGCGCTCGCGCGTGAGCTGGGCAACGCCCGCGGCGCATTTCGCGTCGAACAGGCGTTTCTGTATTCCGCGCCGTACGTGCCGCAGACGCTCGAGGCCTTGCGCACGGCCGGGATCCGCCGCCTGATCGTGCTGCCGCTGTATCCGCAGTGCAGCGGCAGCACCACCGGTGCGGTCTACGATCAGGTGGCCGCCGCTCTGCGCAGCTGGCGCGCCATGCCCGAACTGCGCTACATCGCCCGTTACTTCGCCGAGCCCGAGTTCATCGACGCATTGGCCGCCAGCGTCAGGGAGCACTGGAGCCTGCACGGCCGCAACGGCCATCTGTTGATGTCCTTCCACGGCATCCCGCAATCCTATGTGGCGCGCGGCGATCGCTACGACGAGGAGTGTCGAGCGACCGCAACTCAGCTCGCCGCGGCGCTGGATCTGCAGCCGCAGGACTGGAGCCTGAGCTTTCAATCGCGATTCGGCGCCAACCGCTGGCTCACCCCGGCGACGGATCGGACCCTGACCGAGCTGCCGCGCCGCGGGCTGCGCGCCGTCACCGTGATCTGCCCGGGCTTCGCCGCCGACTGCCTCGAGACACTCGAGGAGATCGCGCTCAGCGGACGCGAAATCTTCCGTGCCGCCGGCGGCGAGCGCTTCGACTATGTCAGCGCACTGAACAGCCGCGGCGATCACGCGCGCGCACTGGCGGGCCTGATCCTGCGCGCCACCGGCGATTGGGCCTGAAGTCCGCCCCGACGATGTTCGGCCGCTTTCTCGAGCTCGCCATCGCGACCCAGGACATCGCCGCCTCGGTACAGTTCTACGAGCGCCTCGGGTTCGCGCAACTGCTGACCAGCGATGCCTGGCCGCACCGCTACGGCGTGCTCAGTGATGGCCGCATCCCGCTCGGCCTGCACGAGTGCACGATGCCCTCGCCGTCGCTATGTTTTGTTCTGCCCGAGCTGGTGCGGGCACGCGCGCGGCTGCTGGCAGCGCAGATCGAACCGGAACTTGCACACCTGGGCGAGGAGCAGCTGCATCAGCTGCGACTGCGCGATCCCGCTGGGTGTGCCATCACGCTGCTCGAGGTACGCACCTATTCGCCGGCACCGCCCGCGGGCGGCGAATCGCTGTGCGGGTATTTCTCACACCTGAGTCTGCCGGAGGCGGACTTCGAACTGGCGCGCGAATTCTGGGAGCGCGCCGGCTTTGTCGCCCTGCCCGAGCTCGACGAGCCCTACCCGCATCTGCCGCTGACCAGCGATCGGCTGGATCTGGCCTTTCATCGACGCCGTACCTTCGATGCACCGCTGCTGGTGTTCGAGTGCGCCGACATCGCGCGGCAGTGCGCGCACCTGCGCGCGCTCGACATACCGCTGTCGCGCGAGCTGCCGCGCGGCGCCGATCCGGCGGGGAGCGTCCTGATCGAAGCGCCCGAAGGCACGCTGCTATGGATGGTCGGCGTCAGTGCCTGACTGCAACTCGCGCTGCGCGAGCAGCCGATAGCGCACATGAATGGTCTCGGCCACGCGCAGTGCGCCGAGTCCGACACTGTAGGGCGTGAGGCCGAGCTGCGCATGCGTCAGATCGAACTCGCCGCTGGCACTGACCTGTTCCTGATTGGCCACCAGCGCCACCGGTGCCTCGACCATGCTGACATGATCGCGCACCGTGATCTGCAGCGTTGCGATCCAATGATCACCCTCGGCGCGCAGCTCCTGGGAGCGCACGCGGATGTTCGGAAATCGCATCGCATCGAGCAACTTCTCACTGAGCATATGCTCGCGCGTGCCGTCAATGCTGGCCGCGTCGACCGCGGCGCTGAAATCATCGCCCTGTTCCCCGCGCAGCGCCGGCTCATCGACGCTCATCGCCGCGACCGGAAATTGCAGCGAAAAGCTCTCGCCCACGTCACCGCTCAACATCGACACATAGCCCGACAGGCCGCGCAGCGACAGCACGTGATTGTGACCGAGCCTGGCCATCGGTCCGTCGCGATACACCAGGATCAGCACCTGCGAGCGCTCGGCATCGATGCGATAGTGCCTGGCGGGTTCGGGCGCAACTGCCGGCGGCGGGGTCGCGGGCAGGGGCGGTGCCAAGGACGGCGCCGGGGGCGGCACTGCCACCGGCGGGGCGGACACCGTGCGGCAGGCGCCGATGGCCAGAAAGCTCGCCAGCACGGCCCATCGGGCCGCTCGGCTCGCCTGGATCATCGCCGGGCGCGCCGCGCGGCGCGGCGCGGGCGGCGCGCACGACGCGGGCTGGATGCGCTGCGCTTGGGACTCGGCTTCTTGGCCGCGCTCTTGCTCTTGGGCCTGGTGCGCGTCACGGCTTTCTTGGCCACCGTGGATCTGCTGACCGCCGCGCGTTTGACCGCCGCCCGTTTGACTGCCGCCCGTTTTTTGGCGGCCACCGGCACGCGCGGCGGTTCCTCGCCGCGCAACTGCGCGACGATGGCCGGATTCTCCAATGTCGAGATGTCCTGTGAAATCTCCTCGCCGCGGGCGATCGAGCGCAACAGGCGGCGCATGATCTTGCCGGAACGGGTCTTGGGAAGGCTGTCGGCAAAGCGAATGTCATCCGGCTTGGCGATCGGGCTGAGCTGCTGTGCCACCCATTGGCGCAGCTGCTCGATCAGCTCGGCGCTGTCGGCAGCCGGACGCGGGCCGCGGCAAACCACATAGGCGAACACCGATTCGCCTTTGACCTCGTGCGGACGCCCGACCACCGCGGCTTCGGCGACCAGCGGGTGCGCCACCAGCGCCGATTCGATCTCCATGGTGCCGAGGCGATGTCCGGCAACATTGAGCACATCGTCAATGCGCCCGACGATCCAGAAGTAGCCGTCGGCATCGCGATGCGCGCCGTCACCGGCGACGTAGAAGCGCCCCTGAAACTTGTGCCAGTAGGTACTCAGATAGCGTTCGTTGTCGCCCCAGATGGTGCGCGCCAGGGACGGCCAGGGTTTGCGGATGACCAGATAGCCGCCGGCGCCGGGCCGCGTCACCGATTCGCCCTGCTCGTCGACGATGTCGGCGAATATTCCGGGCAGCGGCTGGGTGCAGGATCCGGGCTTCGTCACCGTGACGCCGGGCAGCGGCGAAATCATGATGGCGCCGGTCTCGGTCTGCCACCAGGTATCGACGATCGGACAGCGCTTGCGCCCGATCACGCGCTGATACCACATCCATGCCTCGGGATTGATCGGCTCGCCGACGCTGCCGAGCAGGCGCAGTCGCGACAGATCGTATTGCGCCGGAATCGCATCGCCCAGCTTCATGAGCGCGCGAATCGCGGTCGGCGCGGTGTAGAAGATGCTGACCGCATGCGCCGCGCACATCTTCCAGAAGCGCCCGGCGTCCGGATAGGTCGGCGCGCCCTCGTAGATGAAGATGGTTGCTCCGGCGGCGAGCGGACCATAGGCCACATAGCTGTGGCCGGTGACCCAGCCGATATCGGCGGTACACCAGAACACATCGTCCGCGCGCAGATCGAACACCCACTCGACACTGAGCCGGGCATTGAGCAGATAGCCGCCGCTGGAATGCTGAATGCCCTTGGGTTTGCCGGTGGAACCGGAGGTATAGAGCAGGAACAGCGGGTGCTCGGCGCCGACCCATTCCGGCTCGCACTGCGGCGAGGCGTTCTCCATCAGATCGTGCCACCAGTGATCGCGCTGGCCGAACATGTTCACGCTCGCGCCCGTGCGCCGCAGTACCACCACAGCCGTGACGGTCGGACAGCCTTGCGAGAGCGCCTGGTCGACCGCGGCCTTCAATGCCACGGCCTGTCCGCCGCGCCAGCCGCCGTCGGCCGTAACCACCAGCGTGGCGCCCGCATCCTCGATGCGATCGCGCAGCGAAACGGCCGAAAAGCCGCCGAACACGACCGAATGGATCGCCCCGATCCGGGCGCAGGCGTGCATCGCGACGATCGCCTCGGGCACCATGGGCATATAAATGACGATCCGATCGCCCCGCTTCGCCCCCAGACCCTTGAGTACATTGGCGAAGCGGCACACCTGGGCGTGCAGTTCGCGGTAGCTCAAAGTGCGCGTGTCACCGGGCTCGCCCTCGAAAATGATCGCGCGCTTGTCGGCGTGCGAGGGCAGATGCGCATCCAGGCAGTTCCACGAGACATTGAGTTCGCCGTCGCTGAACCAGCGATAGTTCGGCGCCTCGGTGTCGTCGAGCGCGCGCGTGAAGGGTCGATGCCAGTGCAGATGAGCCCGGGCCATATCGGCCCAGAAACCCACATAGTCGGTTTCGGCGCGGCGGCGCAGCGCATTGAGCTGCCGGGGCTTGACGCGCGCCTTGGCGGCGAAATGGGCCGGCGGTGCGAAACTGCGCGTCTCACGCAACGCCGATTCGATGTCCTTGGTTTTTTTTCTGTGTGCCGTCACGCCTGCCCCACATTAGTTATTCAGCAGCCCATCAGGCAATAAGGATACCTCAAAGGCCCTGGGCACGAGCCACATGCCGGCGAGCCGGTTGCGCGCTAGAATCATTGCCTCGGAGCCTTTGCAGCTGGTAACAACAAGAGGATTTGCCGATGACTCAATCCATTTCACGCCGCGACGCCTTGAAGCAAGTGGTGTTGCTGTTGGGGGCAGCCGCTGCCGTGCGCCCGGGCCAGAATGCCCAAGCCGCCGACCTGCCGCATCTGGATCCAGGCGATCCGACCGCGAAGGCTCTGGGCTATACCGATAATGCGAAGAGCGTGGATGCCAAGGCTTTCCCGGTCTTCATAGCCGGCTCGGCCTGTAATAATTGCATGCAGTACCAGGGTGCGGCCGGTCAGCCCTGGGGACCGTGCAGTATTTTCGCCGGCAAGCAGGTCAACGCCAACGGCTGGTGCCAGGTGTACGTGAAGAAAGCCTGATCAGCAGGGCGGCTGGCTCAATCGCTGCGCCTGCCGGTGCAGCAGGGCACCGAAACCGTGGCCGCTGCAAAACGCTTCGATCTGCGCCAGGTCCGGTGCCCGGCGCTGCAGATCCGCGTGCCGGGCGCCGATCGGCACATCGCAGACGATGCGCGTGAGCGAGCGGGCCAGGTAGGCCGCCGCCCGATGCGTTCGCAGGCGCGCCGCCAGTGAGGCCGCGCCGCGCAGCGGCAGGCCCGCCAGGGTATCGAGCTGTTCGAACAGTTCATCGAGCGAGGCGCAGTGCCTCATGAGCGCCGCCGCGGTCTTGGCGCCCACGCCGGGTACCCCCGGCACATTGTCGATACTATCCCCGCGCAGGGCCAGGTAATCGGCCATGCGTTCCGGCGGTACCCCGAAGCGCGCCGCGATCTGCGCATAGCGATACTCCGCCGCCTCGCTGTAATCCCAGAACACATCGTCGGGACCGATCAGCTGCGCCAGATCCTTGTCGCGTGACACCACGGTCACGCATAACCCCTCGGCGCGGCACAGCGCCGCCAGCGTGCCGATCAGATCGTCGGCCTCGTAGTCCTCACTGGCGAACTCGGCCACGCCCAGATGGCGGCAATATTCGCGACACAGGGCGAACTGCCGCGCGAGCATCGGCGGCGCCGGCTCACGATTGGCCTTGTAAGCCGGGTACAGCGCATTGCGAAAGCAGCGGCCGTGGCTGGCATCGAAGGCCACCGCCACATAGCGCGGCCGCTTGCGCTCGAGCAGGTCGCTCAGAAAGCGCGCGAAACCGTACAGTGCCTGCGTCGGCTGCCCCTCGGCATCGGCAAGATCCGGCGGCAGCGAATACCAGGCTCGGAAGATGTAGACCGAAGCGTCGATCAGATAGACCACTGATCGCGCGCCGTTCAGCTGCGCCAGCGCGCGATGCGATCGTGCAGCGGACTGCTGCGCGGGAAATGCGCCAGCAGGTATTGCATCTGATCGGCCAGCACCCGCCGACCCTTCAGAAAGATGTATTCCGCATAGGTCGGCGTGAAAGGTACGGCGATCAGCTGCATCTTCGCCTGCTCGGGCGTGCGCCAGGCCTTCTGGTTATTGCAGCGCCGGCAGGCGGCGATGACGTTGGTCCAGACATCCAGGCCGCCCTGGCTGAAGGGCCGCACGTGATCGCGCGAGAGCTCGCGGCTCGGGAAGCGCTGCGCGCAGTACATGCACAGATAGGCGTCGCGCCGGAACAGCGTCTCGTTGTTGAGCGGCGGCACATAGTCGTGCCGGGTGTTGCCGGGGTTGCCGGTGTGGCCGATCGTGGCGATGATCGAGCTGACTTCGAGCACCGTGCGCCGGCCGCTGCGGGCATTGACCCCGCCATAGAGCCGATAGAGCAACGAGCCACAGGTATAGGCGATCTGCTCCTGATGGTAGAGCCGGGCGGCCTCGCGATAATCGATCCACTCGAGTGGCATGCCCGCGATATCGGTACGCAGCACCATCTGCGACAGGCCGCGGCTCGACGTGCAGGCCAGCAGTTCGAATTCCGAGTCGTGTTGCCCCAGACCAACGTTCATGAACTGTAAGATACGGCAGGGTTATGCGAGAATTCAACGATTAAGGTCTCTAATGCGCACCAACGGGTGCGCACCAACGGGTACGCGCCGCCGGGTGCACGCCCTAGCCACAGCCGCGGGCAGCCATAGCAAGGAGAAATGGATATGCCGGTCACGATCGGTGCGCTCCGTGAGCGCGCGCCCGGGGAGACGCGCGTCAGTCTGGTACCGGAGATTGCCGATAAACTGGCCGCCGCGGGCGTGCGGGTGCTGCTCGAGCGCGGCGCAGGTGTCAGCGCGCAATTCCCCGATGCGCTGTTCAAGCACGTGGAATGGGCGGACAGCGAACAGGTGGTGCTGTCGGCCGCGGACGTGCTGCTGACCGTGCAGCCGCTGAGTATCAGCCAGATCCAGGGCCTCAAGTCCGGGGCCGTGGTGGTCGGCTTCATGCAGGCGCACGCGCACAAGCAGGAGGTCCAGGCGCTTCGCGACCGGCAGATCACGAGCTTCGCGATGGAACTGGTGCCGCGCATATCGCGGGCGCAGTCGATGGATGCACTGTCCTCGCAGGCGGCCGTTGCCGGCTACAAGGCGGTGCTGATTGCGGCCAATACGCTCGACCGCTTTCTGCCCATGCTCACCACAGCCGCCGGCACCATCCGGCCGGCGCAGGTGTTGATCGTCGGCGTCGGCGTGGCGGGGTTGCAGGCGATCGCCACGGCCCGCCGCCTCGGCGCGGTGGTCGAGGCTTACGATGTTCGCAGCGCCACCCGCGAGCAGGTCAAATCCCTGGGCGCGAAGTTCGTCGAGACCGGCGTGTCGGCGGAAGGCACCGGTGGCTACGCGCGCGAGCTCACGGAAGAGGAGAAGCAGAAGCAGCAGGAGGTGCTCGAATCGCGCGTCGCCGTGGCCGATGCGGTCATCACCACTGCCGCCATACCCGGCCGCCGGGCACCGCGCATCATCTCGCGCGCGGCCGTGGAGCGCATGAAAGCCGGCGCCGTTATCATCGATATCGCCGCCGAGTCCGGCGGCAACTGCGAGCTCACGCAGCCCGGACAGACCGTCGAGCACCACGGCGTCAAGATCGTCGGCCCGGTGAATCTCGCGGCGACCCTGGCATTTCACGCCAGCGAAATGTATTCCCGCAATCTGTACAACTTTCTCAAGAGCGCCATCACGAAGGACGCCGCGCTCGCAATCGACTGGCAGGACGAGGTATTCGCGCAGTCCTGCCTGACGCATGCCGGCACGATTCGACACGAACCGACGCGCAAATTGGTGGAGGCAACATGACCGGGATCGTCGCACTGTACATATTCATGCTGGCCGCGTTCACCGGCTACGAGGTGATCGCGAAGGTGCCGGTGATCCTGCACACGCCGCTGATGTCGGGCTCGAACTTCGTGCACGGCATCGTGCTCGTGGGCGCGATGGTCGCGCTGGGCGCGGCGACTTCCCCGCTCGAGAAGAGCATCGGTTTCATCGGTGTGCTGCTGGCCGCGGGCAACGCGGTCGGCGGCTATGCCGTGACCGAGCGCATGCTCGAGATGTTCAAATCCAGCGGCGCCCGGGGCGCCGGCACGCGTGCCGGGAAGCACTGATCATGGGCTCGATGAGCGATTACCTCAGCGCCGCAGCCATGATCCAGGCCAGCTATCTGGTCACGGCGTTCCTGTTCATCATGGGACTCAAGCGCATGAGCTCCCCGGTCACGGCGCGCAGCGGCATCCTCTGGGCCGGCGCCGGCATGCTGGTCGCGACGCTGGCGACGTTCTTCTATCCCGGCCTGAGCAACTATCCGCTGATCATGATCGCGGTCGTGATCGGCGGCGCCATCGCCTGGATCAGCGGCCGGCGCGTGGCCATGACCAACATCCCGCAGATGATCGCGCTCTACAACGGCATGGGCGGCGGCGCCGCGGCCGCGATCGCCGCGGTCGAACTGTATCGTGGCGGCGGCATGTCGAGCGGCGGCATGTCGAGCACGGAGTCCACGCTGGCAGTGGTCGGCGGCATCATTGGCGCGGTCTCGTTCAGCGGCAGCCTGATCGCCTTCGGCAAATTGCAGGGACTGATTCGCAAATCCCTGCGATTCGGCGGCCAGCAGGTGCTCAATCTGCTGATCCTGGCCGGTGCGATCGCCTGCGCGGCGTTGATCGCCACGGGCATCCAGGCCGGCCTTGGGGCGGTCACCGCGCTGTTCGCGCTGTCGCTGCTGCTGGGACTGTCGATGACGCTGCCGATCGGCGGCGCCGACATGCCGGTGGTCATCTCGCTGTACAACGCGCTGACCGGGCTGGCGGTGGCCTTCGAAGGCTTCGTGCTCGGCAACGCCGCCATGATCATCGCCGGAACGGTGGTCGGCTCGGCCGGCACGCTGCTCACCCAGTTGATGGCCCGGGCCATGAACCGCTCGCTCGGCAACGTGCTGTTCTCGGGCTTCGGCGATACCGGCGGTGCGGCCGCCGCCGGCGCTGCGGTCAGTGGCAGCCTCAAGCCGATCGAGGCCTCGGATGTCGGCGTCATGATGGCCTTTGCACAGAAGGTCATCATCGTGCCGGGCTATGGCATGGCGGTGGCGCAGGCGCAGCACAAGGTCTGGGAGCTGTGTCAGCTGCTGATCGATCGCGGCGTCACGGTGCGGTTCGCCATCCATCCGGTAGCCGGTCGCATGCCGGGCCACATGAACGTGCTGCTGGCCGAAGCCGGCGTGCCCTACGACCTGATCGCCGATCTCGATGAGATCAACTCCGAGTTCGAGACTGCCGATGTCGCGCTGATCATCGGCGCCAATGACGTGGTCAATCCGGTCGCGCGCAACGACAAATCCAGCCCCATCTACGGCATGCCGATCCTCAATGCCGACAAGGCTAAGAACGTGATCGTGATCAAGCGCGGTCAGGGCGCGGGTTTCTCGGGCATCGAGAACGCGCTGTTCTACCTCGATAACACTCGCATGCTCTATGGCGACGGCCAGGCCGCCGTCGGCCAGCTCATCGCGGCGGTCAAAGCGGTCTGATGCGCGCTGGTCTGCCGCGCCGCGCGAGGCTAGCGGTTTCGGTCCGGCGGGGCGTGCTGGCCGTTGCGCTCGAGTCGCTGTGCGCGCTGGCGCTGCAGCATCTGTGAGCGCTGCTGCGGCGTTGCGTTGAGCCAGCGCTCGCGCAGCTGTGCGCGCTGCGCCGGGGGCAGGCGCGAGAAGGCGCGAAAGTTCTGTCGCACCGCCTGCTGCTGCTCCGGCGGCAGCTGCTGAAATCGCTGCCAGTGCTGGCGAATCAGCGCGCGCTGCTCGGGAGGCAGTCGCTGCCAGGTCTGGAAGCGCTCACGGGCTTCGCCGCGCTGCGCCGGCGTCATGGACAGCCAGCGCTGCGCACCGGTGGCCAGCGCCTGCTGCCGCTCCGGGGGCAGACTCCCCCACTGCTCCTGAAAGTGACCCAGTGCCTGTTGCTGGGGTGCAGACATCGACGACCAGGCGACGCCGCCCGGCGGTGGCGCGGCTGGGGCGGCTGTCGGCTCGGCAGCCAGCGCCGGCAGGCACACCATGAGCAGCACTGCGTATAGCGCAGAGCGGGCAGTCATGGCGTCTCTACCGGTGGGTCGCAGTCGTCCGGGGGCGGATCGCCAGGCTGGTGGCACGGTGGCGCAGCCGCGGACGGCGGGCTGTTTGCGCCGTTGGCGGCACGCCGCGCGACCTTGTCGATATCCGTGCGCGCCAGATAGTCATGCCAATCCTTGTCCTCGGAATCCACCGAGCCCAGAAACTCCAGCAGCCCGTCATCGGGCATGTCGGCGCTGCGCGCCACCGTCAGCACCGCACCACTCAACAGAGCACCGAGCAAGCAGGCACTTCGGCTCACGTCCCAACCGAAGGCGCAGCCGCGCCTTTCGCTTCGCTCACTGCCCATTCGTAGAACTCGTAATCCATATCCTGGTCACCGCTGAGCTGCACCCCTTCACTGTCCGCCAGCATCTCCAGATCCTCCGGTGCCGCGCTCGACAGCGGGTTGAGCGCCGGACTCTCGCTGCGCGGCATGACCGTGAACAGCACCGCGAACACGGCCGCGGCGAGGGCACCGGCGCCGGCCGGCGCCCAGCGACGCGCGAAACTGCGCTGCCAGGAGGGCCGTGAGGCCACGGCGGCATAGCGCGCCCGCGTGAGCTGCCAGCGGGTTTCGGCCGGCAGTCGATCCACGCTTTCGCGCAGCAGGCGCCGCGCGCGCTGCTCGAACTCGCTCAGCTCATCCTCGGGCTCGGTGCTTGCGGCATTCATGGCGAAAAGTCTCCCAGCTTCAACCGCAGCGCCTGCAGCGCGCGGAAATAGTGTGTTTTGACGCTTCCCTGCGAGCATTTCATTGCCGCTGCGGTCTCCGCAACGTCCAATCCCTCAATATTTCGCAACAGGAACGCCTGCCGCTGCCTTGCCGGCAATTGCGACAGCGCCTGTTCGAGCGTGTGCATCATCTGGTCGGATTCCAGCTGCGCCGGCGGCTGCGCACCAAGGTCGACCGCCTGCGCGATCGGGTCGGGGGCTTCCTCCTCGTCCTCGCTGCGCCACGGCATCCAGGTCATGACGCGCTGGCGGACGATGCGCCGGCGCTGCATGTCGCGAATCCGATTCTCGAGGATGCGATAGAACAGCGGCCGCCATTCCGCGCTCGGGCGCGAGCCGTAGCGGTGCGCCAGCTGCATCATCGCGTCCTGCACCACATCGAGCGCGTCCGCCTCATGACGCAGCGCAATCTGTGCGATCCTGAAGGCCTTGCGCTCGACCTCGGCCAAGAAGGTTTCGAGGGCGCGCGTACCATCCTGGGTCGTCTCACGCAAATTTGCTTTCCCGGCCGGGAGCAGATCGGATATCTGTGAATCAAGAGTAGCAAAGGCGAGCATGCGCGGGGACCCACACTGGTATAGAAACTGGCTCACCGTGCAGAACGGCGCATAAACGGGTTTGGTTGACATGTGTTGCATAAGCGGAAGGCCACGAAAATCACCCCCTTATGCGCAGCATGTGTACCAACGGTCATGAGCATCGCGGCCGAAGTCGTCTGAGGGAGCCATCGGCGAGCCCAAGACATTGATCCTGAAAGGAAATGCGATTGGTCATTTTTTCAGCAATTTGACAGGAATGCCTCAAATCACAGGTGATTTCGCGCTTGCAGACTGAGCTGTCCACAGACTTATCCACATTGATTGTGGACAACGCCGCACCCGGCGATCAGATCGTGCTGCGGGTCGCCATCGACATGCCCCGGCATACCCTGTTCGACTACCTGCCGCCCCCGGGGTGCAGCAGCGCCCAGGTACCGATCGGCGCGCGCGTGCGCGTACCGATGGGGGCTCGCGAGTGCATCGGTGTGGTCGTGGGCCATGCCGAACAGGCCTCGGTACCGCTGGACGCGCTCAAGCCCGTGCGCGCACTGATCGATCCGAGCGCCCTGCTCGATGCCTCGCTGCTGCGGTTGCTGCGCTGGACCGCCCAGTACTACCACCATCCGCTGGGCGAAGTGATCGCCGCGGCTTTGCCGAAGGCACTGCGCGAGGGCCGGGCGGCCATGCCGCGCATCGAGCTGTGGCGTCCGACCGCCGCCGGTTTGAGCGCCGCCGCGGCCCAGACCCTGCGACGTGCGCCGCGCCAATGCACCGTGCTCGGGCTGTTGGCGGCCCACCCCGATGGGCTGTGCGCAACCCGGATTGCCGCGCAGCTGCCCACCTGGCGGGAGGCCGCGCGCAGCCTGGAGGCGCGCGGCTATCTCGAGCGCCTGGACACGCAGGCCGCCGCGGGCACGGCGGCGAGCGCGGCGGAGCGAGCCCCGGGCGAGCTCGACCAGGCGCCTGCGCTGACCCCCGCGCAGCACGAGGCGGTGGCGCGCATCGATGCCGCGGCCGGCGCATTCGCCGCCTTCGTGCTCCAGGGCGCCACCGGCAGCGGCAAGAGCGAGGTCTACCTGCAGTGCGCCGCGCGCACGCTCGCGCGCGGCCAGAGCGCATTGGTGCTGGTGCCGGAGATCGCGCTGACCCCGCAGCTGGTCGAGCGCTTTCGCCGTCGCCTGCCCTACGCCATGGTGGTGCTGCACTCGGCACTGAGCGATGCCGAACGGCTCGCGGCCTGGCGCGAGGCGCATTCGGGCCGGGCGCGCATCGTGCTCGGTACCCGTTCGGCCATATTCGCGCCGTTGCCGCAGCTGGGCCTGATCGTGGTCGATGAGGAGCACGACGGCTCCTACAAGCAGCACGAGAGCGGCTGCCGCTACTCGGCCCGCGACCTGAGCGTCGCGCGTGCGCGCCAGGCACAGATCCCGGTCGTGCTCGGCTCGGCCACACCTTCCTTCGAGACCCTGCACAATCTGGACGCAGGTCGCTACCAGCGGCTGTCGCTGCCGCGACGGGCCGATCAGCCCGAGGCACCGCGCCTGGCGCTGATCGATCTGCGCGCACACACCGTGACTCAAGGCCTGTCCACGCCGGTCATCGACGCCATGCGTCGGCATCTGGCTGCGCGCGGACAAGTCCTGGTGTTTATCAATCGGCGGGGTTATGCGCCGACGTTGCTGTGTACCGCTTGCGGCTGGATAGCCCCTTGTCGCCAGTGCGATGCCCGGCTGACCGTGCACCGCGCGGCCAACGAGCTGCGCTGCCACCACTGTGGCGCGGCCGAGCCGTTGCCGCAGCGCTGCCTGCGTTGCGGCTTCACGGTCAAACCGGTCGGCCAGGGCACCGAGCGCGTCGAGCAGACGCTGCAGCAATTGTTTCCGGCGCAGGCGTTGATTCGTCTCGACCGCGATACCGCATCCAGCCCGGCGGCACTCGAGGCCATTATGCAATCGGTGCTGTCGGGGCAGGCGCAGATCCTGGTCGGCACGCAGATCGTGACCAAGGGCCATCATTTCCCGGGCATCTCTCTGGTCGTGGTGCTCAATGCCGACCAGGGACTGTTCAGCACCGATTTTCGTGCCGCCGAACGCCTCGCGCAGACCATCGTGCAGGTGGCCGGTCGCGCCGGTCGCGAACACAGTCGCGGCGAGGTGCTGATTCAAACCGAATATCCCGAGCATCCGCTGCTGCAGAGTCTGCTGGCGGGTGGTTACGAAGGCTTCGCCGCCACCGCCTTGAGCGAACGCGCGGCCGCACGATGGCCGCCCTTTGGCCGTCTCGCGGTACTGCGCGCCTCGGCGCTCACGGCCGCGGCGGCTCTGGAATTTCTGAGCGCCGCGCGCGCACTCGCCCCCAGCGACGCCGGCGTGCGCCTGCTGGGACCGATCGCCGCCGCCATGGCGCGCCGCGCCGGGCGCCATTACGCGCAACTGCTGCTCGAGAGCCGCGAGCGCGGCACGCTGCATCGCCTGCTCGATCAGTGGCTGCCGCGGGTCGGCGGCTTGCCGCAGGCGCGGCGCGTGCGTTACGCGCTCGACGTCGATCCGATCGACATCCAGTGACGCGCCGCGACTGCGGTAGACTCGCCGGCCGATTGCATTGAGGATTGCTGCTTGAAAGCCGAGCTCGAGCGTCTGCTCGCGGACGCAGTTCAGACCCTGATCGGCAGCGTGCTGCCGCAGCCCGTCGACGCTAGCTCGATCAGCGTCGAGCGAACGCGCGATGCCAGCCACGGGGACTACGCCTGCAACATCGCGCTGCGCCTGGCGCGCAGCGCCGGCAAACCGCCGCGCGAGATCGCCGCGGCCATCGTCGCGGCGCTGGCGCCCAACCCATGGGTCGCGCGGGCCGAGGTCGCCGGCGCCGGCTTCATCAACCTATATCTTGTCCAGAGCGCTCACTCCGCCGTGCTGGTCCAGGTACTCGAGCTGGCCGAGCGCTACGGCCAAAGCGATGCCGGTGGCGGCGAGAAAATCATTCTCGAATTCGTTTCCGCCAATCCGACCGGGCCGCTGCACGTGGGTCACGGCCGCCAGGCTGCCTATGGCGCGACGCTGGCGAACATGTTGCGCGCCGTCGGCCACACGGTGCACCGCGAGTACTACATCAACGATGCCGGCCGGCAGATGGACATTCTGACGCTCAGCACCTGGCTGCGCTATCTGGAGCGCTGTGGGGAAAGCATCGCCTTTCCGGCCAACGGCTACCGTGGTGATTACGTGCACGCGATTGCCGCGCAGCTGTACGAGCAATGCGGCCGCGAGCTGCAGCACGGCAGCAGCGTGGTTCTGGCGGGATTACCGCTCGATGCCCCGAGCGGCGACAAGGAACAATACATCGATGCCCTGATCGAGCGCATGCGCTCGCTGCTCGGGGTCCAGGGTTTCGAGCGCGTGCTCGAGCTGTCGCTGGCGGTGATGCTGGCGGACATCCGCGAGGATCTGGCGGCCTTCGGTGTCGAATTCGAGCGCTGGTATTCGGAGCGCGAACTGGTACGCAGCGGCGCGGTCGAGCACGCCCTCGACAAGCTCGAGTCCCACGGCCAGCTCTACCTCAAGGACGGGGCGCGCTGGTTTCACGCCAAGCGCTTCGGCGATGACGAGGACCGGGTGCTGGTGCGCGCCAATGGCCATTGGACCTACTTTGCGCCCGACATCGCCTATCACCTGCAGAAGCGCGAACGCGGCTTCGAGCGCCTGATCGACGTGCTGGGCGAGGATCACCACGGCTATGTGGCGCGCGTGCGCGGCGCGCTGGTGGCGATGGGCGAGCCGGGCGAGTGTCTCGAGGCCTGCCTGATCAAGTTCGTGAACCTGTTTCGCGGCGGACAGAAGATCGCCATGGGCAAGCGCGAGGCTCAGTTCGTGACACTGCGGCAATTGCGCGAGGAGGTCGGCAACGATGCCTGCCGCCTGACCTACCTCATGACCAGCCATGATCAGCCGCTGGATTTTGATCTCGAGCTCGCCAAGTCGCGCAGCAACGAAAACCCGGTGTTCTATCTGCAATACGCGCACGCGCGCGTGGCGAGCGTGCGCAAGCAGCTCGAGGCGCGCGCGCTGCAGTACGATTCGGCGCTGGCGCTCGCCAGCCTGGACCGGCTCGAAAGCCCGTACGAGCAGGCGACTCTGGTGGCGCTGGCGCGCTACCCGGAAGTGCTGCGGCAGGCCGCCGCGGCGCGCGCGCCGCATGCGCTGGTGCACTACCTGCGCGAGCTCGCCAACGCCTTCCACAGCTGGTACAACGCCGCCACCTTCATCGTCGAGGACGGCGCGCTGCGCAACGCGCGTCTGGCCCTGGCCTTCGGCGTGCAGCAGGTGTTGCGCAACGGCCTGGCGCTGCTGGGCGTATCGGCGCCGGAGAGCATGTGAGCGGCCAGCGTCTGACCTCGCGCGACTACAAGCGCTCGCGCCGCGGCCAATTCAATCTCGAGCTATCGCGCTGGCGCGAATACGGCATCGGGCTCGCGGCCGGATTGTGCGTGGCCGGCATCGTCTATGTCGCCGACCACCGCGCCAGCGAAGCGCCACCGGCCGAGCGCCCGGTACCGCGCCGCGCCCGTCAGGATGCCGCGGCCGCGGAAGCCGCCGCCACCGCGGCAAACCCCGACGTTGCCGGCGCCGATGGCGGCGGCGCCGCCGAAGGCAAATACGATTTCTACCAGATGCTGCCGAAATTCGAGGTGGTGGTGCCGGAGAAGGAACGCGGCTCGCGGGTTGCGCCCGCGGCCCCGATCGATCGGCCCGGTGTGTACTTCCTGCAGGCCGGTTCCTACCGCGACATCGCCACCGCCGAGCGCATCCATGCGCAGCTCGGGAAGCTCGGCATCGACGCCACGGTGCAGCGCGTCGCGGTCGACAGCGACGTCTGGCATCGCGTGCGCATCGGCCCGATCCGCGATCTCGGGCAGCTCAACAGGCTGCGCGCGAAGCTGCAGCAGAGCGACCTGGATGCACTCGTGATCCGGGTCGACGATTAGCCTCGGCGCAAAGCAGCGCTCAGGACTGGGGCGCCACGAACTCGACTTTGGTGCTGTGAAACTCCGGCAGCGCCTCGCAGCGGGCGGCGAGCGCGCGCAGCGCCGGATAGGGCGCGGTATGCACGCTCAGGGCGAGCGCCTCATGCAGAAAGGTGAACGCACAGACCACGGTGATGTCGGCCTGCGTCAGGCGCTCGCCGACCAGCCAGCGGCCCGCGCCGCGTTCGCCGGCGTGGCGCTCGAGCTCGGAAAGGGCACCGTGCATCTGCGTGCGACAGCGTGCCAGCCAGGGCTCGTGACGCCGCTCGGTCGGGCGGAAAGCGCGCTCATAGATCTGCTCACGCGCCTTGTCGGCGGCGCCGCTGGCGCCGGCGATGAGCTTGAGCGCCGTGCGTCGTTCGCGCCCGACGCGCGGCAGCAGCGCGCGTTGCGGCCCGACCAGCTCATCCAGATAGTCCAGCAGTATGCCCGACTCGAACAGCACCTCGCCGTCATCGAGCACCAGTGTCGGCACGCGTACCAGCGGGTTGTATTGACGGATGCGCTCGAAGTCAGCGCCGACCGACCAGGCCCCGTGCTCGTAGGCGATCCCGCACAGTTTCATGCTGACGGCCACGCGCCGCACGTACGGCGAGTCGTACATGCCGATCAACAGCACCGGTCGCGCACCTCATTCCTCGACGCCATGACCGATCTCGATGCCGAGGGAGCGCAATTTGCGGTACAGGTGCGTGCGCTCCATATCGACCCGCTTGGCCAGCAGGCCCACTTTGCCGTTGCACAGCATCAGCTGCTGCTGCAGATAGGCGCGCTCGAAATGCTCGCGCGCCTCGCGCAGCGGCAGCGCCAGCAGATCGTGTTTGACCAGGGGCTCGTCGGCTGGTGTCTGCGCCGAGAGCTCGCGTTCGACCTCTTCGAGCGCGATCTCCTCCGAGCCGGCATTGAGCAGGAAGCGGCGCGTGAGATTGCGCAGCTCGCGCACGTTGTCGGGCCAGGGGTAGTTGCGCAGTCGATTCTGCGCCGCGACGCTGAAGCGCCGAAACCGCAGGCCTTCGGTCTCGGTCAGGATGTCGACATAGTGGCGCAGCAGCTCAGGCACATCCTCGGCATAGTCGCGCAGCGCCGGCACGCGCACCAGCAGCACTGACAGCTGGGCATACAGATCGCGCCGAAATTCCTCGGACAGCACGCGGCTGACGATCCCGGGGCGCGCCGAGGCGACGATGCGGGTCTCGAGCGGCAGCGCATCGCCGCCGGCGCTGCGTACGAAGCGGCCGTTCTCCAGCACGCCGCTGAGCAGGCGCTGCGTCGATGGCGGCATGTCTTCGATATCGCCCAGGAACAGCGTGCCCTTGCGGGCCTGCTCGGCCGCGCCCAGCAGCGTCGCGGCGGCACTGTCCTCGCGCAGCGTACGGCTGTCCAGCGCCACGAACGGTCCGGCCGCGTTCGGCCCGGACTGGTGCACGAAGCGTGCGAGCGTCTCGCGCTCGGTGCCCGACTCGCCCAGCAGCAGCAGCGGCGCGCTGTAGGCGGCCAGCCGCGTGAGTTCGCTGCGCAGCTGCGCGATGACTCGGCTGCGGCCGATCGGCGCCGCGCCCTCGACGGTCCCGGTGCTGACAAATTTGCCGCTCGGCCGGCGCGAGCGGGCGTCGAGCGCGCGCTCGACCGTGCGCAGCAGCTTGGCCAGCGACAGCGGCTTCTCGACAAAATCATAGGCGCCCAGTCGCGTGGCTTCGACCGCGGTCTCGACCGTGCCGTGTCCCGACATCATGACGACCGGGCAACCGTCGGTCGGTTCGTTCGACCATTCGCGCAGCAGCGTGATGCCGTCCGTGTCAGGCATCCAGATGTCGAGCAGCACCAGGTCGGGCGTCTGACGGGCGCGCGCGGCCCGGGCCTGACCGGCGTCGGCCGCCACCTCGACCTCGTAGCCCTCCTCGGTCAGGATTTCCTGCAGCAGCCGCCGGATGTCGGATTCGTCATCCACCACCAGAATCTTGCTGGCACTCATGCGCGTTCCCTCCGCAGCTCCACGCGACGCTCCCCCCCGGCGAACAGCGCCCGATCCTGGTCGCTGACCGGCAATAACACCAGTATTTTCGCGCCGCCCTCTGGTCGGTTCTCGGCCTCGATCCGGCCGCCATGTTCTTCGACTATTCGTTTCACGATGGCCAGCCCCAGCCCGGTACCACGCGGCTTGCCGGTCACGTACGGATCGAACAGACGGCCGAGTATCTCCTTTCTGAACCCCGGACCGTTATCCCTGACACAGATTACAGCGGCGACCGCCCCCTCTGCACGCTGTTGTCGCGTGCTGAGCTCGACGCAGCCATCGGCCACCCCCGCCAGGGCCTCGATGCCATTGGTGATCAGATTGGCCAGCAATTGCCGCACCCGGCCGCGGTCGGCCTCGATTTCAGGCAGCGTCGGGTCGAGATCGAGGCGGATTTCGGCGGCCGGATCCTGCAGCCGGTACAGCTCGGCCACCTCGGTCACCAGCTGATTGAGGCTGAAATGCGCCAGCCTCATGGCCGGCGCGCGCGCGTATTCGGAGAAGGCGTTGACCATCTGCTTCATGGCGTCGACCTGCTGCACGATGGTGTGCGTCGCGCGCTCGAGCAGCTGCGCATCCTCGGCGTTCATGCCGCCCAGCAGCTTGCGCCGCAGCCGCTCGGCCGACAGCTGAATCGGCGTCAGGGGATTCTTGATCTCGTGCGCCAGACGCCGCGCCACCTCGCCCCAGGCGGCGTCGCGCTGCGCCGCCAGCAGCGCGGTGATGTCGTCGAACACGATCACGACGCCGCCGTGCTCGCGCTCATCCGGCAGCGGCGTGCAGGCCCACAGCAGCACGCGCTCGCCGGCCTCGCCGGGCAGCGTGAGCTGCTCGCGCCATTCGTCCAGACCCGATTTCAGCCGCCCGCGCAGCTCGTCGAGAAAGGTCTCGAACCGCAGGCTGCCGCCGGTCAGCTTCGCCAGATTCTGCCCCGCCTCCGGATGGCCGAAATCCCCGCCCAGAATCGTTGCCGCGGATTGATTGGCGCTGTGCAGGCGCAGCTCCCGGTCGGTCACGATCACGCCGGTCGAAAGCCGCGAGAGAATGACCGACAGCCGCTCGCGTTCACGCTCCACGGCCTGCCGGCTGCGCTTGGCCTCTTCGCTCGCGCGGCGCAGCCGTTTGGTCATGTCGTTGAAGGAGTGCACCAGGAAGCCCATCTCATCGCGCGAGGGCAACGGCAGGCGGGTGCCGAAGTCGCCCTTGCCGACCGCGCGGGTACCGGCAATGAGGTCCTGCACCGGTCGCGTCAGGCGCTGCGCCGAGAAGATCGCACCATAGATCGCCGCCAGCAGCGTCAGCAGCACCACCAGCGTCAAGGTCAGCCGGAAACTGATCTTGAGCGGCTCGCGCACCGCCGACAGATCGCCGTACTGCGAGGAGGTGTGCTGCACGGCCTCGGCCAGCGCCGAGAGCTCCTGCGGCACCTGGTAGTCGATCAGCACGTAGCGGCGCGGCGCGCGTGCCGATACCGCATCGGCGATCGGCGCGGCGGTGGCGATGGTGTACTGGCCGTTGGGCAGCGGGTTGAGGCTCACATAGCTGCGCCCGGCGGCCACCTGCAGCGCCACGTCCGGCGGCGCCGGCGCCGGCTGCTGCGACATGGGGGTATCGCTGCTCAGGGCCGAGGCCCGGCCGCTGGGCTCATAGACGATGATCTCCTTGGCCTCGGTCGCGCGCCGCTCCTCGTCGAGCCGCTGCAGCAGCTCCGGACCGCGCAGTTCGCGCAGCGAGCGCGCGAAGATCTCGGTGCGTCGCGCCTGCTCGCGCAGCCGCAGGTTCAGCGCCGAGCGCGACAGTACCAGGGCGTCGTTCAGACCCTGCCTGATCTCGACGCGAAACCAGCTGTCGATGCCGCGGTTGATGAAGTCGAGCGAGAACAGATAGACGATGATCAGCGGCGCGATCACCAGTGTGCCGAACATGACCAGCGTGCGCACGGTCAGACGCGAGCCCGGCTTGTGATCGCGAAAATCGCGATACAACTGCCAGAATTTGCGCGCCAGCAGCACCATCAGTGCCAGCACGCCGCAGCTGTTGAGCAGCAGGATCCACGGCTGCCAGTGCGAGAACTGCGCCGAATTCTCGACGCTGGCGGCCAGCAGCACCAGCGTCGCCACGCCGGCGGCGACCGCCACCGCGGTCAGAGCGCGCACGCCGAACAGTCTTAGAGCGTGAGTGTCCATGTGTACCAGTCGCTGTTGCGATGCCAGGCATCGCTCCAGAACATCAGCGCGCGCATGGCGTCCGACATCTGGCCGCGTCGCACGCCGGCGCGCACCGCCACCTGCCAGGGTCCCTCGCCCCGCAGCTGCGATTCGACCAGAACGGGAAGATCCTCGACGCGGCCGAGTTTGTCGAGGGCGCCCTCGAGCGTCGGAAAGCTGTCCTGCTCTACCCCCTGCTCATCGCGCAGCACGTAACGGTCGGTCACGGCGTGGTAGGTGAGCTCCCGGCGCAGCGTCATGTCCACCACCCCGGCATTCAACCAGAAGCGCCGATGCCGCGTGATGCTCAGTTCCAGGTCGAAGGCCAGCGTGACACCGTCCTGCAGCGCGCTGCGGATGCGATCGTTGATCGGATACTGCACGTGCACGTTGAGTTGCAGCACGCCGCGGTCGATCACGACGAAGGCCGAGCGGATCTGGAAATCCCCATCGAGCGGCCCGGCGGCACCCCCGGCCCGGGGTAGCCCTGCGCAAAGCAGCAGCCCGAGAATGATGGCGAATCTCAATGTATGTAACACGGGCACCTTGAATTCTTGCGTGGCTGACGCCGGGCGCTTGTGCATGCCACCGCATGTTGCGCTTATGTCACTGTCAGGCAAGCATAATAGAAGCCGTCCGTGTCTGCCTGAGTGCCTGGAAGCAACTGCACGCCCAAGGATCGAGGCAGGACCTCGCCGGGCAGCAGGCCGGGGGCCTCGAGCGCCACGGCGCGCGCCGTGGCAACCGCCCCGAGAGTGGCCTCGACCACCTGTTCGTTCTCGGCCGGCAGCAGCGAGCAGGTGCAGTACAACAGCCGCCCGCCCGGTTTGAGCAGCTTCAGGCACTGCTGCAGCAGTGAGCGCTGCGATGCCACGAAGGCGGCGATGTCGCCGGGCCGGCGCAGCAGCTTGATGTCCGGGTGACGCCGAATGACACCGGTGCTCGAGCAGGGTGCGTCGAGCAGGATGCGATCGAAGCGCACGCCGTCCCACCAGGACAGGTCCGAGCTCAGATCCGCGGCAACCAGCCGCGCCGGGCGCCTGAGGCGCCTGAGATTGCCGGCAATGAGCTCGATGCGGCCGGCATCGATGTCCACGGCCGTGAGCTCGATCGGAGCCCCAGCGGCCTCGAGCAGCGCCCCGCTCTTGCCGCCCGGAGCCGCGCAGGCATCGAGCACCCGCTCACCCGCCTCGGGCGCCAGCAGCCCCGCGGCCAGCTGCGCCCCCGCGTCCTGAACCGACACCAGACCCTCCTCGAATCCAGGCAGCGCGGCGACCGGCACCGGCGATTCGAGCACCAGCGCCGTGGCCAGCCAGGATGCGGGCCGGACGGATAGACCCTGCTGCGCCAGGCGCAGGGCGTAGCCGTCGCGCGAGCTGCGCGAAAGGTCCACGCGCAGGGTCATGGGCGGATGGGTGTTGTTCGCGGCCACGATCTGCGGCCAGTGCTCGGGCCAGGCGGCACGCAGGGCGGCCAGCAACCAGGCCGGATGCGCGCTGGCTACTTCGCTGCTCTGCAACACTGCTGCGAGCAGCGCTGCGCGCTCGCGCAGATATCGGCGCAGCAGCGCATTGATCATGCCGGCCGCGCGCGGCTGCTGCAGCGCACGGGCGGCGTCGACCGCCGAGGACACCGTGGCCTCGATCGGATTGCGGGAATGTTCGAGCTGATGAAGCGCCGCGATCAGCAGCGCCCGCAACACGGCGCTGAGGGCTTTGCCCTGCAGCAGTCGCGCCACGATCGGCTCGAGCTGCAGGTACCAGCGCAGACTCCCGAGCGCCACGGCCCGCACCGCGGCGCGCGGCGCGGTCCCCGGGTTCACGCGTTCGAACGCGTCCTCCGACGAGCGGCCCTCGAAGGCGACCGCGGCAATCACGCGGGCGGCCGCGGCCAGGACCGCGGCGGCCACACCGGAGGCGGCGGCGTTCAAGCGAGGCGCGCGCCGTCCAGCGACTGACCGCTGACAAATTCAGCGGCCGACAGCGCGCGCCGGCCCGCGAGCTGCAGTTTTGTAATCGCGAGCACGCCCTGGCCGCAGAGCACCTGTAGTGCCTCGCCGGAAAGGCCCAGGACGTCCCCGGGCTCGGAGCCGAAGGCCGCGCCCGCAGCAACGGGCCCCGGCTGCGCGCGCGCCGCCCAGATGCGCAGCTGCTGTCCCTGCCAGCGCGTTTCGGCGACCGGCCAGATGTTGAAAGCGCGCACCTGGTGCGCGATCTCCTGGGCGCTGCGGCGCCAATCGATGCGCGCCTCGAGCTTGTCGATTTTGGGCGCGTAGCTCACGCCCTGCGCGCTCTGTGGCTCGGCATGCGCCTTTCCGGCCTCGAGCGCGCTGAGCGCCGGCAGCAGCATCTGCGCCCCCAGTTCGGCCAGGCTGGCGTGCAACCGCGCGGCGTCGGTGTCATCGTCGAGGCTTACGCGACGCTGGGCGAGGATGGCGCCGGTGTCCAGTCCGGCATCCATCTGCATGAGGCTCACACCGGTCTCGCGATCCCCGGCCAGGATCGCACGCTGGATCGGCGCCGCGCCGCGCCAGCGCGGCAGCAGTGAGGCATGGATATTGAGGCAGCCCAGCCGCGGCAGCTTCAATACCGCGGGCGGCAGCAGCAGGCCATAGGCCACGACCACCAGCAGATCGCTCGCCCAGCGCTCGAGCGGCGACCAGTCCAGCTCGTTCTTGAGCCGGGGCGGTTGCGCCAGCGCAAGTCCGAGCTGTTCGGCGAGGCGTTTGACCGGGCTGGCCTTGAGCTCGCGGCCGCGACCGGCCGGACGATCAGGCTGCGTCAGTACCCCGACCAGTGGGTGCGTCGATGCGGCCAGAGCGCGCAGCGCCGGCACCGCGAACTCCGGCGTACCGGCAAAGGCGACGCGCAGCATGTGTCATAGGGCGCGCGCGGCGGCGCGCGCGCTCGCGGCCGGGCTGCCGCTGGTGCGCTCGCGGCGCTCCTTCTCGAGTTTGCGCCGGATGCGCTCGCGTTTGAGGCTGGAGAGGTAGTCGACGAACAGCTTGCCGGCCAGGTGATCCATCTCGTGCTGCAGACACACTGCCTCCAGGCCCTCGAGGTCGCGCTCGAACTCGCTGCCGTCGGTGTTCTGCGCGCGCACGCGCACGCGTGCGGCGCGCTGGACTTCCTCGAATACCCGGGGCACGGACAGGCAGCCTTCTTCCGACACTTCGACGCCGTCATGCGTCAGGATCTCCGGATTGATGTACACCTGCGGGCTGTCCTTGTCCGGGCTGGCGTCCATGACCAGCAGCGCGCGATGCACGTCGACCTGGGTCGCGGCCAGTCCAATGCCGGGGGCGGCATACATGGTTTCGAGCATGTCGGCGGCCAGTCGCCGCAGTGCAGCGTCGAACGTGCGCACGGGTTCCGCGCGCGTGCGCAGCCGCGGATCGGGAAATTCGAGTATGGGCAGTAGGGCCATCGATACGCTCCGATACTTAAACGTGGGGAAATGTGCCAATATTTCAAGGACCAGGGGCTAAATGCTCCGCCACGTGACCCAGTGCACAAACTTCGCAAGGAACGGTGTGCGTTTGCGCGCGGTTAAGTTTATAACAGCCGGGCCCAACGCCCTACCCGGCCCGAAGAGGTAGCAGGGATGTTTTTGAACCAAGTATCCAGCGCCAGCCGCGTAATGCTCGGCTGCGCCAGCCTGACGGTGCTCCTGGCCTTGAGCGGCTGCTCAACGACCGTGAGCAGCAGCCAGAAGGCCGAAACCACCCCAACCCCTGTGCCGATGGGCGACGCCAGCGCACCCGCCGCGCAGCCGCAGACCGACACGGAGGCCCTCGGCGATCTACCGGCCAGCGGCGACACGACCACGGTCATGGCTGATGCCGGGTCGGCGCTGAAAGCCAGCGCACCGAAAAACTACGTCGTCCGGCGCGGCGACACGCTCTGGGGCATCGCCAATACCTTCCTGCGCGATCCCTGGCTGTGGCCCGAAATCTGGTACGTGAACCCGGACATCCACAACCCGCACCGGATCTACCCGGGCGATACCATCCACCTGGCCCTGTCCAGCAATGGCAGGACCGACGTGCAGATCGTGCGCGGCGGCGGCCTGCCGGGCAGCCGGCTCGAGCCGATGCTGCGCAGCTCCCCGCTCGAAAGCGCGATTCCGACCATACCCTATTCGGTGATCGGCGCCTTTCTGGAGCGCCCAGGCGTGCTGACACGCGATGAGGTCAAGGCCGCCCCGTACATTCTGGCCCTGCGCGGCGAGCACGATATCGCCGGCTCGGGCGACGAGATTTACGTCAAGAAGCTCGATGCCAAGACCACCGGTGCGCGCTACAGCGTCATGCATATCGATCAACCCCTGGATGATCCCGATGGCGGCCGGAAACTCGGCTATCTGGCGATCTACACCGGTACCGCACAGCTGGTGCGTGCGGGAGAGATCGCCAAGGCCACGCTGACCGACTCGGCGCGCGAGACCCTGCAGGGCGACGTGCTGATCTCCGAGGAGATCACCGCGACCAGCGATTTCAAGCCGCATCCGCCGTCACGGCCCGTATCCGGCGAGATCGTCGCCGTGGTCGAAGGCTCGGACCTCGCCGGACAGTACGATGTCGTGGCCATCGATCGTGGCTCCAGCGACGGGCTCGAACGCGGCAACGTCCTGACGGTGGAAGAATTCCCCGCCGACTCTGATGACCAGTGCGCCCGAATCGAGGACACCAGCACCTGCGTGACGCACCCGAAGACCAGACTGCCCAATGAGTTCAACGGCACGCTGCTGGTGTTCAAGACCTATGAACTCATGAGCTACGCGCTGATCCTCAACGACCTCACGCCAGTGCGCACCTACGATCACGTCCACAATCCCTGATAGCGGCCATATCGGCCATATCGGCAATATCGGCTCTTTTACGGCATAAACGCCGCGCGCGCGCGCAGAACGCGCGCCTTATGCTGCGCGCACATGGACGCGGTGGCATTGCAACTGGCCTTGGGCCGCTGCCAGGGCTTGAGCGCGCAGCAACTGCTCGCGGCCGTCCGGCAGATCACACCTCGTCCCCGGATCACGGCAGTACAGGCGCTGATCGGCGAGCGTCCGGGCATGCTGCAGGCCCTCGGCGTTCCGCCCGCGGCCAGTGCCTGGTTACACAAGCCGGATCTGGCGCTGCTCGAAGCCGACCGCGAGTGGATCGTTCGCGAGCGCATCGGGCTCATCGACGCGCTCGGCGATCAATACCCGCCGCTGCTTGCGCAGACCAGCGCCGCTCCGGCGCTGCTGTATGTTCGCGGCGATTGCGCGAGCCTGAGCCAGCCGCAACTGGCCATCGTCGGCTCGCGCAATCCGAGCCTTCCGGGTCGACGCACGGCGGCGCAGTTTGCACTGTGTCTGTCTCGCGCCGGGCTCATCATCACCAGCGGACTCGCGCTCGGCATCGATGCCGCGGGCCACGAGGGCGCCCTGGCCGCGGGCGGTCGCACGATCGCCGTGCTGGGCTCCGGCTTCGACCAGATTTATCCGCCGCAGCACGGCCTGCTGGCCGCGCGCATTGCCGCCCAGGGTGCGCTGGTCAGCGAGTTTCCGCGCGGCACGGCGCCGCTGCGCGCGAATTTCCCGCGCCGCAACCGGCTCATCAGCGGCCTGAGCCTCGGAACACTCGTGGTCGAGGCGGCTCGCTACAGCGGCTCGCTGATCACCGCACGCTGCGCGCTCGAGCAGGGGCGCGAGGTATTTGCGATTCCGGGCTCGATCCACAACCCGCTCACGCGCGGTTGCCACGCACTGATCCGAGCGGGCGCCAAGCTGGTGGAAAGCACGCAGGATATTTTTGAAGAGATCGCGTTTTCTTTTGACAAACAAGACGATATGTCAGATTGCAAAGGCCGTCGTCGCGTCGCGGGCAGTGCCGCTGCGTTGGACAAGGGGCACAAAATCCTGTTAGATGCCTTGGGGTTTGAATCGGCCAGCGTCGATATGCTGACTGAACGAACCGGCCTGTCGAGCCAAGCCGTCGCGTCGATATTGCTGACTCTTGAGCTCGCGGGCGTGGTCGGATCGCAGGCTGGCGGCCATTACGTGCGCCTGCCGGCGAGCGCCCCAGCTGATACCGAGCGGCATCTTTTACCGAATCAATGATGGACAACACTGTTTTCGACATACTGATCTACGTCTTCGACCGTTACATGCTCGAAGAGCTTCCGGCCAGCGCCGAACGCGAGACGCTCGCACGCGACCTGGAAAGCGCCGGCTTCGGCGAAGCCAATGTGGAACGTGCGCTGGACTGGCTGGCCGATCTGGCCGAAGAGCGCGAGCGTCCGGACCTGCGCGGCAACGGCGCCTTTCGCGTCTACGCGCCGGAGGAACTGGTGCGCCTGGACCCGCAGTGCCGCGGCCTGCTCGCATCGCTCGAAGCCGGCGGCATTCTCTCGCCGAGCCAGCGGGAAATTGTCATCGACCGGCTGCTGGCACTCGATACCGAGGAGCTCGATCTGGAACAGGTGAAATGGGTGGTACTGATGGTCCTGTCGAGTCAGCCCGGGCAGGAACTCGCGTATGCGCGCATGGAAGATCTGGTATTCGATGTCCCGCATCGCGACCCGCACTGAGCCGTCGGCCCTGAGGTCGAGGCAACCACCCGCGGTTCGTCCGCGGTTTTTCGTTTTTGGCTCCCTCACGCAGTAACGCCATGGCTGACAATCTGGTTATTGTTGAATCACCCGCCAAAGCCCGTACGATCAAGAAGTATCTGGGCAAGGGCTTCGAGGTTCTGGCCTCCTACGGCCATGTGCGCGACCTGGTGCCGAAGGAGGGCGCGGTCGACCCGGACGCCGGCTTCGCCATGACCTATCGGCCCATAGAGCGCAACGAGCGCCACGTCGAGGCGATATCCAAGGCGCTGCAGAAGGCCCAGGCGCTGTATCTGGCCACCGACCCGGATCGCGAGGGCGAGGCGATCGCCTGGCATCTGCTCGAGATTCTCAAGCAACGCGGCCAGCTGCATCGCAAGCCGGTGCATCGCGTGGTGTTTCACGAGATCACGCGCAACGCCATTCGCGCCGCGGTCGCCGCGCCGCGCGAGCTCTCGCTCGACCTGGTCAACGCGCAGCAGGCGCGCCGGGCGCTGGACTATCTGGTCGGCTTCAATCTCTCGCCGCTGCTGTGGAAGAAGGTCCGGCGCGGCCTGTCGGCCGGACGCGTGCAAAGCCCGGCGCTGCGCATGATCTGCGAGCGCGAGGAGGAGATCTCGGCCTTCGTACCGCAGGAATACTGGAGCATCGATTCCCTCGGGGAACATTCCGAGCAGACCTTTCCGCTCAAGCTGAACGAGTTTCGCGGTCGCAAGGTCGAACAGTTCACCTTCACCGATGAGGCCGGCGCGCGTGAGGCGCAACACGCCCTGACCGCGGCCGTGGGCGAGTCCGGGGCGTTGCGGGTACTGGCGGTCGAGCGCAAGCAACGTCGCCGCAATCCGGCGCCGCCGTTCACGACCTCGACCCTGCAGCAGGAGGCCTCGCGCAAGCTCGGATTTTCGGCCCAGCGCACCATGCGCCTGGCGCAGCAGCTCTACGAGGGCATCGACATCGGCGAGGGCAGCGTCGGTCTGATCACCTACATGCGCACCGATTCGGTCTCGCTGGCCGCCGAGGCGGTGCAGGAGATACGCGAGGTCATTGCGCGCCTGTATGGCGCGCAGGCCGTGGCCGAGGAAGTGCGCGTATACCGCACCAAGTCGAAGAACGCGCAGGAAGCGCACGAGGCGATCCGTCCGACTTCCGCGGCCATCGTGCCGGCCGATATCGAACGGCATCTGGACGCCGACCAGTTCAAGCTGTACGCGTTGATCTGGAAGCGCGCGGTCGCCTGCCAGATGGCCCCTGCCGTGTTCGATACCGTGGCCGTGGACATGCTCGCCGGCCCGGACGGCCCGGAGCGGCATCTGCTGCGCGCCAACGGCTCGACGCTGCTCACGCCGGGCTACATCGCCGTCTATCAGGAGGATCTCGACGACGCCACCGCCGATGACAGCGATCACGTGCTGCCGCCGATGAACGAAGGCGATACCGTCACACTGCGCGAAGTCACGCCGCAGCAGCACTTCACCGAGCCGCCGCCGCGATTCACCGAAGCCTCGCTGGTCAAGGCACTGGAGGAGTACGGCATCGGCCGGCCCTCGACCTATGCTTCGATCATCTCGACACTGCGCGATCGCGAATATGCCGAGATCGAGAACCGTCGCTTCACCGCGACCGATATCGGCAAGATCGTCTGCCGCTTTCTGACCGATCACTTTCACCGCTACGTCGACTATGGTTTCACCGCGGCGATGGAAGATGAGCTCGATGCGGTCTCGCGCGGCGAGGAACCATGGACCACGCCGCTGTCGAAGTTCTGGAAGCCGTTCATCGAGCAGGTCGAGGACGTCGAGAAGAATGTCACCCGCGAGCAGGTGGCGCAGGCGCGCGATCTCGGTCGCGATCCGCTCAGCGGCAAGCCGATCAGCGTGCGCATGGGTCGCTTCGGCCCGTTCGTGCAGATCGGCACCAAGGACGATGAGGAGAAGCCCAAGTTTGCCGGCTTGCGTCCGGGACAGAAGATGGATGCGATCACGCTCGAGCAGGCGCTGTACCTGTTCCAGCTGCCGCGCACCCTCGGCGCCACGGCCGATGGCGAGCCGATCGTCGCCAGCGTCGGCCGCTTCGGTCCCTACATCAAGTACGGCGCCAAGTACGTCTCGCTCAAGGACGACCCGTACACGGTGACGCTCGAGACCGCGCTCGAGTGCATTCGTGCCAAGCAGGAAGCCGACGCCAATCGCATCATCCAGGACTTCGGGGTCGACAACATTCAGGTGCTCAACGGCCGCTACGGTCCCTACATCAGCAACCGCGAGAAGAACGCGCGTGCGCCCAAGGACCGCGATCCCAAGACCCTGACGCTGGATGAATGCCGCGCGCTGCTCGCGGCCGCGCCGACCCGCGCGATGCGCGGCCGGGGCCGCTTCGGAGCGAAGAAAACCGCCGCAGCCACCAGCACCGCGACGCCGCCTGCGCCGACGCAAGCGCCCACGGCGCTCGCGGCCAAGCTCACCGCACCGGTGAAGGTCAAAGCCCATCGCCCGCGCAAACCGGCGGCGGTCAAACCCAAGCTGAGCGCGAAGTCGCGGGCCAAACCCGCGGCGAAAGGCTCGCCGAAGGCCGCCGCTGCCGGCGCCCGGCTGCGGCCGGGCACAAAGAAGGCAGCGGGCGCGGCCTGAAGCGCCCGAGGGTCGACGGTCGCGGCGAATCAGCTCGATGAAGTATCGCCACAGCTTTCATGCCGGAAACTTCGCCGACGTTCACAAGCACGTGGCGCTGTGCGCTCTGCTGCGTGCCTTGCAGCGCAAGGACAAGGGCTTCTTTTATCTCGACACGCATGCCGGTGCCGGCCGCTACGACCTGGACAGCCCCGAGACCCATCGCGGCGCCGAAGCCAGACACGGGGTGACGGCGCTCATGGCCGCGGCCGTGCCACTGCAGTCCCCGGAGTTGCAGCGCTACTGCGAAGCGATCCAGGCGCTGCGCGCCAGCCTGGACAGTCCTCATGCCTATCCCGGCTCGCCGTGGCTGGCGGCGCAGCTGTTGCGCGTACAGGACCGCGGCCTGTGCTGCGAGCTGCTGCCCGCCGAATGCCGCGCGCTCGAACGCTCGCTCGGCGGCCTGCGGCGCATGCGCGTGGAATGTCTCGACGGCTACGAACAGGTGCGCGCGGTCCTGCCGCCGCAGGAGCGGCGCTGTCTGGTGCTGATCGATCCGCCGTACGAAAATCCCGGCGCCGAGCTGGAGCGCTCGCTGCAGGTGATCCAGCTGATCCTCGAGCGCCTGTCCAACGCCGTGGTGGCGCTGTGGTATCCGATCAAGGACGAGCGCACGCTGGTGCCATGGCTGGCGCGCGTCGAGCGGGTGCTGCAGGCGCCGAGCTTGAGCCTGGAGCTGTGGATATACCCGCGCGATTCGCGGGTCGGGCTCAACGGCTCCGGCCTGCTGCTGGTGAATCCACCGTATCAGTTCCAGGCGCGCGCAGCGCTCTGGCAGGACGAGTTGCGGCAGATTCTCGACCCGACTCAGCGCGGCGGCAGTAGCGTGCACTGGCTCACGAGTCAGGGCGATGTCCAAGACGCCGGAACCTGACCGCTATGCCGTGATCGGCCATCCGATCACGCACAGCCGCTCGCCCTGGATCCATGCGCAGTTTGCGCAGCAGACCGGACAGCATCTGCGCTACGAGGCGATCGATGCCGCGCCCGGCGAGCTGCGGCAGCGGCTGCGCGAGTTCTTTGCGCGCGGCGGTCGCGGTCTCAACGTCACCGTGCCGCACAAGCAAGCCGTGCTCGAGCACATCGATGAGCTCAGCGAGCGAGCGCGCATTGCCGGCGCGGTCAACACCATCGTGCGCGAAGCCGACGGCCGGCTGCGCGGCGACAACACCGATGGCGTCGGTTTCGTACGCGACCTGGCGCGAAACCACGGTGTGAGCATCGCCGGGCAGCGCGTGCTGCTGCTGGGTGCCGGCGGTGCCGCGCGCGGTCTGCTGGCGCCGTTGCTGGCGCTCGCGCCGAGCGAACTGGTGATCGCCAACCGCTCGCCGGCGCGCGCGCTCGAACTGGCTCAGCTGTTCGCCGCACTGGGCCCGGTCCGAGGTGCCGGTTTCGCCGAGCTGGATTCAGCGCCCTTCGAGCTGATCGTCAATGCGACCGCCGCCGGACTGCACGACGAGCTGCCGCCGCTGCCGGTGAGCGTGCTGCGGCGGGCGCGAATCTGTTACGACCTGGGCTACGCCCACGGCACCACGCGATTTCTGGAGTGGGCACGCGAGCACGGCATCGCGCGCTGCATCAGCGGCGCCGGCATGCTGGTCGAACAGGCTGCGGAGTCGTTCCTGCTCTGGCGAGGCGTGCGCCCCGAGACCGCGAGCGTGCTCGCCGCCATCGGCCTTTAGCGCTATTGTTGCGCACCGTTTTCCAAGCTTCGAGGCAGCGCCGATGAAATTTCGCATCGCCACCGTGTCATTGCCCGCGGCCTGCGCGTTGCTGTGGCTGCAATCGGCGCTCGCGCCATGCGCTCTGGCGACCCCTGTCGCAGCCGATGTGCCGGCCGCCGGCGACGCGGCGCTGGCCCGGCTCGCGGACGACTATTTCGATCAATACTATTTCCCGCAGAACCCGACCGCGGCGACCACGGCCGGCATCCATCGCTACGACGATCAGCTCGAGGATTACAGCCGAGCCGGCGTCGAGCGGCAGATCGCGGCCCTGCACGCCTACCAGCAGCGCCTGGAGAACCTCGCCGCCTCCGGGCTGTCCGAACGCGTGCAGGGCGATCGCGAATTGCTGCTCTCGAGCATACGCGGCAGCCTGCTGGAGCTCGAGGTCATCAGGCCATGGCAGAACAATCCCGACACCTATTCCTCCGGCATCTCCAACAGCGCCTTCACGATCATGGAGCGCAGTTTCGCCCCGCCCAGTGAACGCCTGCGGCTGCTCATCGAGCGCGAACAGCGCATGCCGGCGGCGCTCGAGGCGGCACACGCCAATCTGCGCAACCCTCCCGAAATCTACACCAAGATCGCGATCGAGCAGCTGCCGGGCATCATTGGTTTCTTTCAATCCGATCTGCCCCAGGCGTTCACCGCCGCGGATGATCAGGATGTGCAGGCGCGCTTCGCTGCCGTCAACGGCCAGGTGATCGCGGCACTGAAGAATTATCAGCAGTGGCTGCAGACGCAGGTGTTGCCGCGCTCGCACGGGGATTTTCGACTCGGCGCCAAGACCTTTCGCGCCAAGCTGCTGGATGACGAGATGGTCGACACGCCGCTGGATCGGCTGATGCAGATCGGGCTGGCCGATCTCAAGCGCAATCAGGCGCAGTTCATTCGCGTCGCGCACGAACTCGATCCCGACAAGAGCACGCAGCAGGTGCTCGCCGAACTGGCAGCCGATCATCCCGAGCCGCGGGCGCTGCTCGACAGCTTTCGCGCCACCTTTGACGGCCTGATCAGCTTCATCAATGAGCGGCACATCATCACGATCCCGTCGCAGGTGCGGCCGATCCTGCAGGAAACGCCGCCGTTCATGCGCGCGACCAGCTTTGCCTCGATGGACACACCGGGGCCGTACGAGAGCGTGGCGCAGGAAGCCTATTTCAACGTCACCCTGCCGGAGCCGGACTGGGACCGCCAGCACACCGAAGGCTTCATGGCGCAATTCAACTTTCCGGTGATCAGCAATGTGGTCGTGCACGAGGCCTATCCCGGCCACTACGTGCAGTTCCTGTGGATGCACCGGATCGACGATCGCGTGCGCAAGCTGATCGGCGCCAGTTCGAACTCGGAAGGCTGGGCGCACTACTGCGAACAGATGATGATCGATGAGGGCTACGGGCAGCCCGGCGTCGGCGCCACGGATGCCCGCCAGGCGAAGCTGCTGCGCCTGGGCCAGTTGCAGGATGCGCTGCTGCGCGATGCGCGCTATATCGTCGGCATCAGGATGCACACCGGCCAGATGAGCATGCAGCAGGCGGTGGATTTCTTCGTCAAGCAGGGCTTCCAGTCGCGCGAAGTCGGTGAAGTCGAGACCAAGCGCGGCACCGCGGACCCCACTTACCTGTACTACACGCTGGGCAAGCTGCAGATCCTCAAGCTGCGCTCCGATCTGCAGACGCGTGAGGGCGCAGACTTCAGGCTCGAGCAATTTCACGACGCCTTCATGCAGCAGGGCTTTCCGCCGATCAAGCTGGTACGCCGCGCGCTGCTGCACGACGATTCGCCGACGCTCTGAGGCCGATTCAGCGCCCGCTCATCGCTGCCGCGCCAGGATGACAAGGGTCGCCGCAGCAGCCGTCGCAACAACGTTGAGGCTCAGTGCCGCGGGTCGATCCAGCCGTCGTCGCCTTCGACCAGCCGGGCGGCCTCGCGCGGTCCCCAGGTGCCGCAGGGATATTCGTACACCGGCGTGCTGTCGCCGAGTATGGGATCGACGATCGCCCATTGCGCCTCGATCGCATCCTGGCGACCGAACAGACCCAGATCGCCCCGCAAGGCATCGCCGAGCAGCCGCTCGTAAGGGGTCATGGCCTCGCCCGGCTGGCGCGTGACGATCAGTTCGACGTCCTCGCCGGCCATGCGTTCGCCGGCAACCTTGACCCGCATGCCGAGTGCGATCACGACGTCGGGACTCAGGCGCAGCCGCAGATGGCTCGACAGGCTCGGCACGAGCTCGCCGAACACTTCGCGCGGCGGACGGCGAAACTCGACCACGACTTCGGTCGAGGTGACCGGCATGCATTTGCCGGCGCGGATATAGAACGGCACATCGGCCCAGCGCCAGCTGTCGACGTACAGCCGCACTGCGCCGTAGGTCTCGACCGAGGAATTGTCGGCGACGCCGGGGGAGGCTCGGTAGCCATGGTACTGCCCGCGCACCACGCTCTGCGCATCCAGCGGCCGGATTGCGCGCAGCACGCGCGATTTCTCGTCGCGCAACGCAGTCGAGGCGCTCTGCAGCGGCGCCTCCATGATCACGTTGCTCAGCACCTGCAGCAGATGATTCTGGATCACGTCGCGAATCGCACCGGCCTCCTCGTAAAAGGCGCCGCGGCCAAGCACGTCGAAATCCTCCGCCATCGTGATCTGCACGCTGCGAATGTGGGTGCGGTTCCAGATCGGCTCGAGGAAGGCATTGCTGAAGCGCGTGTAGAGGATGTTCTGCACCGGCTCCTTGCCCAGGTAGTGATCGATGCGGAAGATCGACTCTTCGGGAAAATGCTGTTGCAGGATCGCATTGAGCTCGCGCGCCGATTTGAGGTCGCGGCCGAAGGGCTTTTCGAGCACCACGCGGGCGTTGTTGGTGCAGTCGGCCGCCGCCAGGCCGCCGATCACGGTTGCAAACACGCTGGGCGGAATTGCCAGGTAGTGCAGGGGTGAGCTCGCGCCGCCCAAGGCTTCGTGCAGGCGCGTGAAGGTCGCCGGCTCGCGATAGTCGCCATCGACGTATCGCATCAGAGAGGCGAGCTTTTCGAACGCCTTGTCGTCGTAGGTACCGTGCTCCTTGATCGAGGCGCGGGCGCGCTCGATGAGCTTTTCGACTCCCCAGCCGGAGCGGCCCACGCCGACGATCGGTGCGTCCAGATGACCACGGCGCACCAGTGCCTGCAGCGCCGGAAAGATCTGCTTGTAGGCCAGATCGCCGGTGGCACCGAAGAACACGAACGCGTCGGAGAGTCGGGCTTCCACGGCGCGCTCAGCCACTGGAGTGGGCTTTTTCCTGGTGTCCGCCGAAGCCCAGGCGCATTGCCGAGAGCATCCGGTTGGCGAACTCCGCCTCGCCGCGCGAGCTGAAGCGGGCAAACAGCGCGGTGGCGAGCACCGGCACCGGCACGCCGGCATCCACGGCCGTCTGCACCGTCCAGCGGCCTTCGCCCGAATCGGCGACATGGCCCGCGAACTGCTCCAGTGCGGGGTTCGAAGCCAGCTGTCCGGCCAGCAGATCCAGCAGCCAGGAGCTCACGACGCTGCCGTGACGCCAGAGTTCGGCGATCTGATCGAGCTTGAAATCGAAGCCATGGGTCTGCTTCTGCACCGGCGCGGTCTCGGCATCGATGACCGGCGCGTCGGCGGCGCTGCTGATTCGATGCAGCACATTGAATCCTTCCGCGTAAGCGGCCATGAGTCCGTACTCGATGCCATTGTGAATCATTTTGACGAAGTGTCCGGCACCGCTCGGGCCGACGTGCAGATAACCGCGCGCCGCAGTGCTGCCGGTGGCACTGGCCGCGGCCGGGTCCGAGGCCAGCGCGGCGAACACCGGATCGAGCAGCTGTACCGCCGCATCGTCGCCACCGACCATCAGGCAATAGCCGCGCTCCAGCCCCAGCACCCCGCCGCTGGTGCCGACGTCCAGGTAGCGCACGCCCTGGGCGCTGAGCTGCTGCGCGCGCCGGATGTCATCGCCATAGTGCGAGTTGCCGCCGTCGATAACGATATCCCCGGCGCGCAGCGTCGGGTGCAGCGTCTCGAGCAGCGCATCGACCGCGCCGGCGGGAATCATGATCCAGACGATCCGCGGCGCCGGAAGTTTTGCCAGCAGGTCCGTGACCGAGCTGGCGGCCGTGGCGCCGACCTCGGCCAGGGCGCGCGCGGCAGCGGCGTTGTTGTCGTATACCACGCAGCCATGGCCGGCCTTGGCCAGGCGGCGCACCATGTTCGAGCCCATGCGGCCGAGGCCAATCATTCCGATTTTCACGCGCTCTCCAATCGCAGCGCCGCATCGGCGCCGCGTATGCTAGGCGGATCAGAGCACAAAATGCGGCATTGTGGAATTGCCCGCAGTCCGACGCGTGCCACCGTAACACGATTGCGTCCGGCTACCTCAGTCAAATGACGTACCCATTGCTTCAAACAATCTATATTGCCAGTAGCGCAGCTGCGAGGCATCGGCATAGACATCGGCGTCAGTGGTGTATTCGGTGCCGATGGAAGCGCGGTTGTACCACAGCATATCGAACCAGCCGAGCGCCTGGGCGCCGGCCGCGGCATCAGCCGGCACATCGACGATGGCCGCAGCGGCCAGATTGAAGTCACCCAGATCGCGCCGGCTGAGCTCGGCGGTGCCAACCATCAACCAGCAGCGCGCGCCGCTGTGCACCAGCACCAGACCGGGACTGAATTGCTCGCCGTGCGTGCGATACCAGCGCACTCGAACCGCGCCGTCACTGGCGGCAATCAACTCCGATGCCACCTCGCGATTCGGAATCCCGGAGCGCTCATAGCCATAGCCGTCCTTTCCCGGATCGAGCAGCAAGCGCACGCCCACACCGCGTCGCGCGGCGTCGAGCAACGCGCGCACCAGTTCGCGCTGCGACAGATACAGCGCCGCGATCGCAATGCGATCGCCCTTGCCGGCGGCATCAATGCGCGCCACCAGTGTCGAAGCGATCGCACCCTCGGTCACGACGCGCGCACGCGCCGTGTCGCCGTCGGCGGGCACGGCGAGGCGGCGCTGTTCGAGCAGGCGCTGCGAGCGCGCCTCCATAGCACCGCCGTCGCTCCAGCCGGAAAACTGCGCCAGCGCGAACTCCGATTCGAGCAGCGGCTCGAGCGCGCTGCCGGAGAGCTTCAGTGCGCTCGCCGAGTGTATGCCGGCCTCGGCGTGCAGCGGCCGCGAGAACACCAGCGCGTCGACTCCGCCAGCCCCATCATCGGCGATCAGCAGCTGTCGATGGCTGCGCTGATAGCCGCGCATCTCGCCCCACAGCTGCAGCGAGACGCTGGCAGGACCTACTCCGAGCGGGTTGGGCCAGTCCGGCGATGAGGCCGCACGACTCCACCAGCCGCAACAAAGATCCCAGAATGCCGCAAAAGCCGGGTCCGGCGCGCGCAACCGGCTGACATCGACGGCCAGCACTTCAATGCCGGCGGTCGCCAGGCGTTCGAGCAGGCGCTGCGCGCCATCCACGCGCAGCGTTGACGGATCGGTAAGCACCAGCACCGACAGCTCCGGGTGCTGTGCCTTGGCGCGCGACAGCACATCGACCACCCCGGCGGCCAGCGGCAAGGCGGTGCGAAGGCGCGCGGCCCGAGGCCCGGCCGCGGCCAGATCGCCGAACAATCCGGTATCGAGCAGTACCAGCTGCCGTGCCTGCGTGATCATGGCCAACAGCTCGGCATCGATGTGCTGTTCGATCAGCGGCGCGCCGTTGGCATTGGCTGCGCTCAGATCGCTCAGAAAGCTCGGCGATTGCGCCGGCAGCGCCTGCCATTGACCGGCGATATGCAGGCCCGGCGGCAGGGGCTTGAGCGACAGCCAGAGCGCGCCGAGCAACCAGGCGAGCACAAACGCCATCGGCAGCGAGCGCAGCAGCCAGCGCAGCGCGCCCGCGGATCGAGCGGGCGCAGCGTCGAGCCGATCGATCAACGGCTCCTTCAGGCCGACACGGGCCGCAGGGTCATGGGCGCGGCCGGCAGCAGATTGGCGAAGGCCGCGCGTCCGCCCTGCTGCGTGAGCAGCAGCTGCAGCAGCTCATCGATGCTGCGTGCCTCGCCGAACAGCTGCCCCTGCGCCATGTTGCAGCGGCTGTTGCACAGGAACTCCAGCTGGCGCACGGACTCGACGCCTTCGGCGACCACTTCCATGCCGAGGCTGTGCCCCATGTCGATGATGGTACGCACCAGCACGGCATCGGCCACGTCGTCGGCGCAGTCGCGGACGAAGGATTGATCGATCTTGAGCGTGCCGATCGGGAACTGCTGCAGTGCTGACAGCGATGAATAACCGGTACCGAAGTCATCGATCGACAGATGCAGGCCTATGTCGTGCAGCTGATTGAGCATCTGCACGGTGCGGCGCGGATCGGCCATCAGCGTGGTCTCGGTAATCTCGAGTTCGAAGTTCTTGGTCGGCACGGCATGACGTTCGAATACCGATCGGCAATTGAGAATGAAGCTCGCCTGCTTGAGCTGCTTGAGCGAAAGGTTCAGCGAGATCCGGCCCGGATCGGCGATATGGCGGCGCAGCGCGCGAAAGTCCATGCAGACCCGCTCGAGCACCCACTCGCCGATGGCGCTGATGAGATTGTTCTCCTCGGCGATCGGGATGAAATGCGAGGGCGGAATATCACCATGGCCCGGCAGGCGCCAGCGCAGCAGCGCCTCGGCACCGACCACGCGGCCGTCGCGTAGATCCACCTTGGGTTGATAGCGCACGACGAACTCGTCGCGTTCGACCGCGCGGCGTAGCTTGCTCTTGAGCATGAGCCGCTCGACCGCCGCGGCGTTCATCTCCGGCGAATAGAAGGCGTAGGTATTGCCGCCGTTCTGCTTCGAATAGTACATGGCCGCATCGGCGTTACGGATCAGATCGATGACGTTCTCGGCATCGCGCGGGCACAGGGCAACGCCGATGCTGACGGTCAGGAACACCTCCTGCTGGCGGATATGGAACGCTTCGCCGGCCGCTTGCAGTACCGTGCGCGCCAGCTGCGCGACCTGGCCGCTGGCCTCATCGGCCTCCTGGCTGATGCCATCGACGAACAACGCGAACTCATCGCCCGCCAGACGGCCCAGCACCGCCTCGCTGTTCAACACCCGCGTCAGGCGCTCGGTCAGCACTTCCAGCACGCGGTCGCCCGAGGCGTGGCCGAAGGTGTCGTTGACCTCCTTGAATCGGTCCATGTCGACATACAGCATCGCCACCCCGTGGCCGCCGCGGCGCGAGCGCGCAATGGCCTGCTGCAGCAGATGCTGGAACTGCATGCGGTTGGGAATCTTGGTCAATGCGTCGTAGCGCGCCAGGTAGCGGATGCGGCGCTCGGCGCGCTTGCGCTCGGTGATGTCGCGGGCGACGTAGATCTCACCCTCGAATTGCGGATCATCGGTGGCAATGGTCGAGCCGACGAATGACACCGGAATGGTCTGGCCGGAGTGAGTGCGCAGCACGGTCTCGCCGGCCTCGCACGCCACCTGCAGCGGATCGCCCTCGGCCTTGTCCGAGGGCTCGAGCAGCGACACGACATGCTTGCCGATCAGCTCGCTCTCGTCGAAGCCGGTGAGCCCGTAGGCCGCCTCGTTGGCGATGCGCACGATGCCTTCCGGCGTGGTCACGAACACCGCATCGGTCATGCTGTTGAGCACGCTATGCAGGTAGTTGCGCGTGAAGGTGGTGGTACGCAGGGCCTGGCGCATGTTCTCGAACGCCAGCTCGAGCTCGCCGAGCTTGTCGCGTCGGGTGCTCACCAGCGCCTGACGGAATTCGCCGCGACTGATCTGTTGCGCGGCGCCGATCAGCCCCAGCACCGTACCATCGAGTCGATTGCGCTGGCGGTAGAACCAAAGGCCCGGAAGCATGACGCCGACGGCGGCGCTCGCACCCGAAAACAGCAGGATCGGGCTCGGCAGCTGGTAGCGGCGGACCAGGTAATACACCAGTGCCGCCATCCCCAGGAACACGGCACACAGGACCAGCATTACATATTTAATCTGCGGGCCGCGCATCCGGCCTCCGGGGTATTCTATGGTTGGGAATCATGCCGTATGTGCGGCCCTACGGCTACAGGCGATGTCGGTTCTAGATCCCGAGCAGCTCACTGGACGAACACGAAAGCACGTACGCGAGCTCCAGGAGCCGCACTGTACGCTGCAACCGGATGCGGCACGCGCCTTTCTCGCCTTGCGCGCCGCCGCCGCGGCCGATGGCCTGGAACTTGCCGCGGTCTCGAGCTTCCGCGATTTCGAGCGCCAGCTGGCCATTTGGAACGACAAATTCCTGGGCCGGCGTGCCCTGCTCGACCAGGACGGAGGCAAGCTGGATCCGGCGCTTATGACACCGGACGAAATCGTGCGCGCCATCCTGTACTGGTCGGCATTGCCGGGTGCGAGCCGGCACCACTGGGGCACAGAGGTCGATGTCATCGATCGCAACGCCCTGAGCGATGGCCAGGTGGCGCAACTGGTGCCGGCCGAGTACGCCGTCGATGGGGTATTTGCCAAGCTCGAGCGCTGGCTGTCGCGCCATGCCGAGGACTACGGCTTTTTCCGGCCCTATGACCGGGATCGCGGCGGCGTTCAGCCCGAGCCCTGGCATTTGAGCTATGCACCAATTTCGGGCGCGGCGCTGCCGGCGCTCACGGTCGAGGTCCTTGCCGAGGCATTGCGCGGCGCGGATCTGGCCGGCGCTGCCGTGGTATGGGGGCGACTGGCCGAGATCCATGCACGTTATGTCCAGGCGGTGGCAACCCCCAGCGAGCTGGCGCTGGCCGCGCCGCGAGTCAATCCTGCAACCAGGCCTTCTTGAAATAGCCCAGCATCAAACTGCGAACGCGGCCGAGGGTCTGCGGATCGGCGGCGTGCAGCGGTGGATTCCGGCGCAGCATGCGCCAGCTCTCGCTGCGCAACACCTGCTCGAGATACTGCATGTTGCGATCGATGGATTCGATGTAGGGGTTGCGACCCTCGAACAGGATCTCCAGATAGCGATAGGCGCGATCGAAGTCCCGATCCAGGCGCGTGGCGCGGGTGTTGGCCACGAAGCCCGGGGTTTGACGCAGCAGATCCAGGCCCGAGGCGTAGCGCACCTCGGGGCCATCGCCGCCGGTGGACAGCGCCAGGCCGCCCAGCACGAACTCCGGATACAGCCGATCGCGACACTTCTCCAGGTAACAGCGGTCCGCCAGCTGCGCGATCATGTCGGCCGTACCGAGCAGATGACCCAGGCGCGTATCGCGCGGATCGGTGGTCACGATCTGGCTGAACGGCCGTTCGTAGCCGGTGAAATGAATGATCTGAGAGGTGACCTCGGTCCAGTTCGACAGGCCCAGCTGCGGCAGATAGTGCTGCAGGAATTCTGCGCCGCGGCTGACATGGCTGCGTGTGAACTCGGCACCGTTGGCCTGTTCACGATCGCTGCTGCGCCGCAGATAGCCGACGTCGTGGAACAAGGCCAGGATCACGCCGACCACGGCGCGCTCGGAGTGCAGCTTCCAGAGTGCATCGACCTGCCGCTCGTAACCGACCAGCAGGCGTGCCATCGCCAGGGTGACATCGAGCGTGTGCTGGCGGTCGTGATAGACGGTGTCGACGCCCGCGTAGCCGGGCATGCGACCGGCAAACAATGCGTCGAAATCGCTGAATGCGCGCTCCACGGGCGCCAGCATGATCTGCGGCCAGGCGGAGACCAGCAACTGCTCGGTCGCCCGCAGCACCTCCTGGGGGGAGCTGACACGGACTGTGTTGGTGATATCGAAGTCGCTGCGGCGAATGCCGCCCATATCGACGCCACCGTCTGCCGGCTGCCGGAATTTCTCGGGAGGGGGGGCCGTCATCGCATCAGAGTCTAGGGTAAGTTTCCAGGGGCCACCAACGACGCGGTGCACAGTTCCAATCGGCACTCGTGCCGCGCGCCGGCGGATCTCATATGTCAAAGCTCGCCACTACCGGGGTATGGTCGGAGGCGCGCTCGCGTTCTCGCGGCGCGCGATCGATGTGGCAACCGGTGCAGCGTGCCGCTAGCGCCGCACAGGCCAGCACCAGATCGATGCGCAGGCCCTGATTGCGGCGAAACGCCCCGGCACGGTAGTCCCACCAGCTGAACGACTGCGCTGGTTGCTCGAATCTGCGAAATACGTCGCTGAAGCCGATCTGCAGCAGCTCGCGCAGCGCTTCGCGTTCCGGTTCGCTGACCAGCACCGAGCCGGCCCAGGCCTGCGGATCGTGCACGTCGCGATCCTCCGGGGCGATGTTGAAATCACCCAGCACCAGCAGCTGCGGGTAGCGCGCCAGCTCCTCGCGCAGCCAGATTCGCAGTGCCTTGAGCCAGCGCAGCTTGTACTCGTATTTGTCCGAGGCCACGGCGTGGCCATTGGGGACGTACAGGTTGACGATGCGCACGCCATCGCAACTGACCGCCAGCACGCGACGCTGATGATCGTCGAAGCTCGGAATCTCTATCACCGCTTCGCTCAACGGCCGGCGCGCCAGCGTGGCGACACCGTTGTAGCTCTTCTGGCCGTTGAACACGCAGGCATAGCCTGCGGCCTCGATCCGGGCGATCGGGAATTGCTGATCCGTGACCTTGGTCTCCTGCAGGGCCACGATCTCGGGTTGCTGTTCGCGCAGCCATTCCAGCAGCTGCTCGAGGCGCACGCGCAGCGAATTGACGTTCCATGTCGCGATCCGCATGCGCCCACCATAGCGCTGCACGCGGTGGTAAATCCATATGACATTTTTATGCCTGCGGCCGCAGCATTTCTGCCGTAACTGCGGAGACACCGCCATGGACCTGTGGTTTATCGGTCTGATCATCGCTCTCGCGCTGCTCACCTGGGGCGGCATAGTGCTGTGCGGGCGGCTGCTGGATCGCCCATGAGCGCGCTGTATTGGGTCGCCCTGATCCTGACGCTGGGGCTGTTCGGCTATCTGGTCTACGCCATGCTCAAGGCGGAAAGGTTCTGACATGAGCGCTGTCGGGTGGCTGCAACTGGCGCTGTTCCTGATCGTGCTGTTGCTGCTGATCAAGCCCCTGGGCGCCTACATGGCCGCGGTGTTCGATGGCCGCAGTGCCGCCGCACGCCTGTTTGCTCCGCTCGAGCGCGGGTTTTATCGCCTGTGCCGCATCGATCCACAGGTCGCGATGAGCTGGAAGCAATATGCGCTGGCGATGCTGCTGTTCAACTTTCTCGGCACGCTGGTGCTTTATGGGCTGCAGCGCCTGCAGGCCTGGTTGCCGTGGAATCCGCAACGCATGAGCGCGATCTCGGCCGACTCTTCCTTCAACACCGCGGTGAGCTTTGCGACCAATACCAACTGGCAGGGGTACGGCGGGGAATCGAGCATGAGCTATCTGACGCAGATGGCGGGGCTCGGGGTACAGAATTTCCTGTCCGCCGCGACCGGCATCGCCGTGCTGGTCGCGTTCTGTCGCGGCTTCACGCTCAAGGGCGCGCAGCAGATCGGCAATTTCTGGGTCGATCTCACGCGTTCCACCTTGTACGTGCTGTTGCCGCTGTCGCTGATTCTGGCCGTGGTGCTGGCAGGGCAAGGCGTGGTGCAGAGCTTCCAACCCTACCAGAGCGCGGCGTTGATCAATCCGATCACGGTCGACGAGCCAGTCACCGACGCGGCCGGCAACACGCACAGCCAGGCCACGCGCATCGATGTCCAGGCGATTCCGCTCGGACCCGCCGCGAGCCAGATCGCGATCAAGCAGCTGGGCACGAATGGCGGCGGGTTCTTCAACGCCAATTCGGCGCATCCGCTGGAAAATCCCACGCCGCTGAGCAATTTCCTGGAGACCCTGGCGATCCTGCTGATCCCGGCCGCCCTGTGCTATAGCTTCGGGCTCATGGTCGGGGATAGGCGCCAGGGACTGGCGCTGCTGGCCACCATGCTGGTGCTGTTCGTGCCGTTGCTCGGCCTGGCCGCGTGGGCTGAGGCGCGCGGCAATGCCGACTATCCGCCCGTGGTCGATCAGCACTCTTCCGCGCAGCAGTCCGGCGGCAACATGGAGGGCAAGGAGACGCGCTTTGGCGTGGCCGATTCGGCCCTGTGGGCCACGGCCACGACCGCTGCCTCGAACGGCTCGGTCAATTCGATGCACGATTCCTATACCCCGCTCGGCGGACTGATCCCGATGTGGCTGATTCAGCTCGGCGAGGTGGTGTTCGGCGGCGTCGGCTCCGGACTGTACGGCATGCTGGTGTTCGCCATCGTCGCCGTATTCATTGCCGGCCTCATGGTCGGGCGTACGCCGGAATATCTGGGCAAGAAGCTCGAATCCTATGAGATGAAGATGGCATCGCTGGTCATCCTGATCCCGCCGTTCTGCTCTCTGGTGGCCACCGCGATCGCCGTGGCCAGCGCCGCCGGCCGTGCCGGCGTCGCCAACCCCGGTGCGCACGGATTCTCCGAGATCCTGTATGCCTTCTCCTCCGCCTCGAACAACAACGGCAGCGCCTTTGCGGGCCTGTCCACCAACACCCCGTTCTACAACACGCTGCTGGGGCTGGTGATGTGGGTGTCGCGCTTCTGGCTCATGGTGCCGGTGCTGGCGATCGCCGGCAGTCTTGCGAGCAAGAAGAAAGTGCCGGCGGGCGCCGGCACGCTCGCCACCCACACGCCGCTGTTCGTGGTGCTGCTGGCCGCGACCGTGGTGGTGGTCGGCGCACTGGCCTTCATCCCCGCCCTCGCGCTCGGTCCGATCGTCGAAGAGCTGCAGTTTCACGTGCGCGCAAGCGTGCCATGAGCACCGTCGCGCTGTCGCGCCCGCTGTTTGATCCGCCGCTGGTCAAGCAGGCGATCAAGGATTCATTCATCAAGCTCGCGCCCTGGGTGCAGTGGCGCAATCCGGTCATGTTCGTGGTGCTGGTCGGCAGCGTGCTGATCACGGCGCTGTGGCTGATCCAGCTCGGCGGTGGCCTCGCCGAGGAGGGTCGCCCGGGCTTCGTGCTGGCGATCGCACTGTGGCTGTGGGCGACGCTGCTGTTCGCGAACTTCGCCGAGAGCCTGGCCGAAGGACGCGGCAAGGCACAGGCGGCTTCGCTGCGCTCGAGCAAACGCGATGTGATGGCGCGCCGTTTCCCGAACGGCCGCACCGACCAGCGTTATGCCACGGTCGCATCGAGCGCGCTGCGGCGCGGTGATCTGGTACTGGTCGAGGCCGGCGATACTGTTCCGGGCGACGGCGAGGTGATCTGGGGCACCGCCTCGGTCGACGAGAGCGCGATCACCGGTGAGTCCGCGCCCGTGATCCGCGAGGCCGGAGGGGACCGCTCGGCCGTGACCGGCGGCACGCGCCTGCTGTCCGATACGCTGCACGTGCGCATCAGCGCCAATCCGGGCGAAGCGTTTCTCGATCGCATGATCGCCATGGTCGAGAATGCCAAGCGCGCCCGCACGCCCAACGAGATCGCATTGGCGATCCTGCTCGCGGGCCTGACGCTGATCTTTCTGAAGACCACGGCAACCCTGCTGCCGTTCTCTCTGTACAGCGTCGCCACCGCCGGCCACGGCACGCCGATCTCGATCACGGTGCTGGTGGCTTTGCTGGTGTGCCTGATCCCCACCACGATCGGCGGCCTGCTGTCGGCGATCGGCATCGCCGGCATGGACCGCATGATCCAGGCCAATGTGATTGCCACCTCCGGCCGTGCGGTCGAGGCCGCGGGCGACGTCGACGTGCTGCTGCTGGACAAGACCGGCACCATCACGCTCGGCAACCGCCTGGCTTCGCGCTTCATCCCCGCCCCCGGAGTCAGCACCGAGGACCTGGCCGACGCGGCACAGCTGTCCTCACTGGCGGACGAGACGCCGGAGGGACGTTCGATCGTCGTGCTGGCCAAGCAGCTGCACGGCCTGCGCGGCCGCGATCTGCACGCCTTGGGAGCGCAGTTCATCGCCTTCAGCGCGCAGACGCGCATGAGCGGCATCGATTTCGAGGGTGGTCGCATTCGCAAGGGCGCCGCCGACGCGGTCGAGCGCTGGCTGACCGAGCAGGGCAGCGCGCTGCCGCCGGAAGTGCGGCGCGAGGTCGATGCCGTCGCGCGCCAGGGCGCGACACCGCTGGTGGTGGCGGAGGGCACACGTGCCCTCGGTGTCGTCGAGCTCAAGGACATCGTCAAGGGCGGCATTCGCGAGCGCTTCGCGGAGCTGCGCCGCATGGGCATCCGCACCGTCATGATCACCGGCGACAACAAACTCACAGCCGCCGCCATCGCCGCCGAGGCGGGTGTCGATGATTTCCTGGCCGAGGCCACGCCCGAGGCGAAGCTGGCGTTGATCCGCGAGCAGCAGCAGCAGGGCCGTCTGGTCGCCATGTGTGGCGATGGCACCAACGATGCCCCGGCTCTGGCGCAGGCCGACGTTGCGGTCGCCATGAACAGCGGTACGCAGGCCGCCAAAGAAGCCGGCAACATGGTCGACCTGGACTCCAATCCGACCAAGCTGATCGAGGTGGTCGAAGTCGGCAAGCAGATGCTGATCACGCGCGGGGCGCTCACCACCTTCAGCATCGCCAACGACGTCGCCAAGTACTTTGCGATCATCCCGGCGGCATTCGCCAGCACTTACCCGGCACTCAATGCGCTCAACATCATGCACCTGGCCAGCCCGGACAGCGCGATTCTCTCGGCGGTGATTTTCAATGCCCTGATCATCATCGCGCTGATTCCGCTGGCGCTGCGCGGCGTGCGCTATCGGCCGGTCGGCGCCGACGCGCTGCTGCGGCGCAATCTGCTGATCTACGGCCTCGGCGGGCTGATCGTGCCGTTCATCGGCATCAAGCTCATCGATCTGGTGCTGGTGGCGGCGCGCTGGACCTGACGGCGGCAATCATGGCAAAACTGCTGCTGCAATCGCTGCTGAGCCTGCTGGCATTCACCGTTCTGACCGGGCTGATCTACCCGTTCGCCGTCACCGGCATCGCCGCCATGTGCTGCGCACGTGCCGCCGGCGGCTCGCTGATCCGCCGGGGCGATCAGGTGGTCGGCTCCGAGCTGCTCGCCCAGCCGTTTGATCAGCCGCAGTATTTCTGGCCGCGGCCATCGGCGACGACGCCGCAACCGTATAACGGTCTGGGCTCGGGCGGTTCGAATCTCGGACCGACCAATCCGGCACAATTTGACGCCGTGAAGGCGCGCATCGCCGCGCTGCGGCAGGCCGACCCGGACAATGCACTGCCGATTCCGGTCGACCTGGTCACGGCATCGGCCAGCGGCCTGGATCCGGACATCTCCGCGGCGGCGGCCGAATACCAGCTCGGGCGCGTCGCGCGCGCGCGCGGCCTGGCGGTGCCGAGCGTACGCGCCCTGATCGCCGCGCACACGCGCTTGCGCCAATGGGGTCTTTTCGGCGAGCCTCGCGTCAACGTCCTGGAGCTCAATCTCGCCCTAGATGAACGATAACCGGCCCGATCCGGATCAACTGCTGGCGCAGGTCCAGGCCTCGGCGGTGCGTGCGCAGCGCGGCCGGCTGACTATTTTCTTTGGCGCCAACGCCGGCGTCGGCAAGAGCTATGCGATGCTCGAAGCCGCGCAGCGCCACCGCCGCGAAGGCCTCGACGTGGTGGTCGGCTATGTCGAGCTGCACGGTCGCGAGGAGACCGAGCGCCTGCTGGCCGGGCTCGAACAACTGCCGCCGCTGGTCATGAAATTCGGCACCGGCGTGCGCCGCGAATTCAATCTCGACGCGGCGCTGGCTCGCAAGCCGCAGCTGCTGCTGGTCGATGAGCTCGCGCATACCAATATCAGCGGCGGGGATCCGCCGCCGCGCCACGAGAAGCGCTGGCAGGACATCGACGAGCTGCTCGACGCCGGCATCGATGTCTATACCACGGTCAACGTGCAGCATCTGGAATCGCTGAGCGACGTGGTCGCGCAGATCACCGGCGTGCGCCAGCTCGAGACGGTGCCCGATCGCATATTCGACGCCGCCCATGAGGTCAAGCTGGTCGATCTGCCGCCGGACGATCTGCTGCAGCGGCTGCGCGAAGGTCGCGTCTACGTGGCGAATCAGGCGCAGCTCGCGCTCGACAACTTCTTTCGCAAGGGCAATCTGATTGCGCTGCGCGAGCTGGCGCTGCGCAAGACCGCCGACCGCGTCGATCAGGCCATGCGCGAGTACCGCAACGAGAAGTCGGTGCGTGCCGCCTGGGCGGCGCGCGAGCGGCTGCTGGTGGCCGTGGGTCCGGACGCTCAGGCCGAGCGCCTGACCCGCGCCGGCAAGCGCCTGGCGGACGGGTTGGATGCCGAGTGGCTGGTGGTGTACGTCGAGACGCCGGACCTGATCCGTCTGTCGCAGGCCGAGCGCAACCGGCGCATTGCCATACTGCGCCTGGCGGCGTCGCTGGGCGCCGAGGCGATCACGCTCGGCGGCTCCTCGGCGGCCGCGGAGCTGCTCGAGTACGCGCGCACGCGCAACGTCACGCGCCTGCTGATCGGCGCACCGAACCGGCCGCGCTGGCGGCGGCTGTTGCGGCCATCGACCACCGAGCAGGTCCTGTCGGCGAGGCGCGATGTCGACGTGCTGGTGATCGGCGGCGAGGATGCGCCACAACGCCGGCTGCCGGCGGCCGCCGATGACAGCAGCGTGGCGCCGTCGGGTTTCGAGCAGCGGCTTTGGCCTCGCTATGCGCTGGCCGTGGCCGCGACACTGGCTGCGACGGCACTGTGTTCGCTGCTGTATCGATTTTTTCCACAGCTGGCGCAAGCCAACCTGGTCATGATCTATCTGCTCAGCAGCGCCCTGGTGGCCGTCTACGGCGGCCGGCGCGCGGCAAGCTTGAGCGCCGTGCTCGGCGTGCTGGCGTTCGACTTCATGTTCGTGCCGCCGCGCTACTCGTTCGCGGTCAGCAATGTGCAGTATCTGATCACCTTCGCGATCATGCTGATCGTCGCGCTGATCATCGGCAATCTCAACGCCAGCGTACGGCTGCAGGCGCGCGTGGCGGGATATCGCGAGCGACGCACGGCCCTGCTGTACGCCATGACGCGCCAGCTGGCCCAGATCCGCGGCCGCGATGAGATGGCCGCGGTCGCGTCCATCCACGTCAGCCAGGTGTTCGGAGCCCGCTCGGTGATTCTGTTCCCGGACGAGCACGGCCGCATGCTCTATCCACGCGCCGCGCCGCGCGAGGACTCCTACACCGGCGCTGACCTCGGGGTCGCGCAGTGGGTTTTGGATCACAACAAACCGGCTGGGCTCGGCACCGATACCTTGAGCGGCGCAGCCGGCGTGCATCTGCCGCTCGCCGGCGGCGAGCGCGTGCTGGGCGTGCTGGCGGTGCTGCCGCAGAATGCGCGGCGCGTGACCTTGCCCGAGCAGTTTCGGCTGCTCGAGACCTTCGCCTCCCAGATCGGACTGGCGCTCGAGCGCGCCGATTTCGCCGTGCATGCACAGGCCGCCGAAGTGCGGGCCGAGACCGAAGCGATCCGCAATGCCTTGCTGGCTTCGATTTCTCACGATCTGCGCACGCCGCTGGCGACCATCGCCGGGGGCGCCGCGACACTCGCGGGCAACCTGGATGCCTTGAGCGGCGCGGACCGGCGGGCGCTTGCCAACTCGGTCAGCGAGGAGGCCTCGCACATGAGCGAGCGCATCACGACGCTGCTCGATCTGGTTCGCCTCGAGACCGGCGCCATCCAGCCGCGCTTCGAGCAATATGAACTCGGTGAGCTCGTGGGTTCGGTGCTGCACCGGCTCGAGGCGCGGCTGCGTCAGCACCGCGTGCGCATCGAGTTGCCCGAGGAGCTGCCGTGGCTGCAGGTCGATGGCCGTCTGATCGAGCAGGTGCTCGAGAACCTGCTCGATAACGCCAGCAAGTACACGCCCGCGGGCAGCGAGATCCGCATCAGTGCGCGCGCGCTCAGGCGGCAGGTCGAGATCAGCGTCGAGGACGACGGGCCGGGGCTGCCGGGCAGCGATCCCGAGATACTGTTCGAGAAGTTCCAGCGCGGTGCGCCGGAGAGCGCAGCCGGCGGCATCGGCTTGGGACTGGCGATCTGCCGCACCATCGTGCGACTGCACCAGGGCCGCATCTGGGCCGAGAATCGCGCCCCGCATGGCGCCGCGTTCCGCTTCAGCGTGCCGCAGTCCGCCGAGCCCGCGCCCATGCCGGAGCTCGAGGACCTGCCGGCATCATGACGGTAGCCAGCCGCGCCGTCCTGATTGTCGAAGACGACCCGCAGCTGCGCCGCGTGCTGCGCACTCTGCTCGGGCTCGAGCAGTTTCGCATCATCGAAGCCGACACGGCGGCACTGGGATTGAGCGCGGCGCGTACCCACAAGCCCGATCTGGTGATCGTGGATCTGGGCTTGCCGGACCGCGATGGCATGGAGGTGATCACCGGCGTGCGCGCCTGGTCGCGCGTGCCCATCATCGTACTGTCGGCTCGCAGTGCCGAGGCGGACAAGGTCGCGGCGCTCGAGGCCGGGGCCGATGATTACATCAGCAAGCCGTTCGGAGCGCGCGAGCTCAGCGCGCGTGTACAGGTCGCGCTGCGCCATAGCGCCAGTGCCGGCGCCGCCGGTGCCCTGCTGGCGATCGGACCTTGGCGCATCGATCTGAAGGCGCGCACGGCGCGCGATGATGCCGGGCAGGAGTTGCACCTGACACCGATCGAATACCGGCTGCTCGAGGTGCTGGCGCAGCATATCGGCCTGGTGGTGACGCATCGCGTGCTGCTGCAGCAGGTCTGGGGACCCGCCAGCACCGAGCAGACTCACTACCTGCGCGTTTACATGAAGCAACTGCGCGGCAAGCTCGAGCCCGACCCGGCTCGGCCGCACTGGCTGCTGACCGAGACCGGCGTCGGCTATCGCCTGGCCCAGCGCGACGAGCCGACTTAGGATCCATCATGGAAGCATTCCTGATCAGCATCGCCTCGATCGCGCTGGGCGAGCTCGGCGACAAAACCCAGTTTCTGGCGCTGATTCTGGCCACACAGCTGCGGCGCCCTCTGGCCGTCATCCTCGGCATCCTGGTGGCGACACTGGCCAATCACCTGCTCGCGGCCGTGCTCGGCCAATGGCTCGGATCGTTGTTGAGCCCGCAGATCCTGCGTTGGACGCTCGGTATCTCCTTCCTGGCTCTGGCGGCATGGGCCCTGCTGCCGGAGAAGGCCGAGGACGCAACCCGGGCTCGCAGCGGCTATGGCGCCTTCGTCGTCAGCGCCAGCGCGTTCTTCATGGCCGAGATGGGCGACAAGACGCAGATCGTGGCGCTGGCGCTGGCCGCCAAATATCACGATCTGATCGCGGTGGTGTCCGGCACCACGATCGGCATGATGCTGGTCAACGTGCCCACGGTGCTGCTGGCCCAGCACGTGACTCGAATCGTGCCGCTGCAATCGATCCGGCTGGTGGCGGCCGTGGTATACGCCCTGCTCGGCGTGCTGACGCTGCTCGGCTATGCCGGCCTCGGCATCGGCTAGACGGCATCGGGTAGACTATGGGCCATGGCTGAGCTCACCAATGCGGCCCGTCGCGCGGTGCTGCGCAAACTCGCGACCGGATTGTCTCTGGCACCGTTGGCACCGTTGGCGGCCGCCGCCGATCTGCCGCTGCTGAGCGAATCCGACCCCGCGGCCAAGGCCTTGGATTACGTGGCCGACGCCAAGCGCGCCAAGGACGCACCGCAGGGTGCCTTGTGTTCGAATTGCTCGGTGTACGGCGGAGCCGACGGCGCCGCGCAGGGAACCTGCACGCTGTTTCCCGGCAAGCTGGTCAAGGCCGCGGGCTGGTGCAAGTCCTGGAGCGGCATGTAGGCCCGCAGCTTCAGACCGTGCGCTATTGCAGTCGCAGAAAGTCGGCAACGCGCGCCAGCTCGGCCTCCAGTTCGCGACGGAATATGCGCTCCTTGGGCGCGCGTGCATTGACGTAGCCGATCGTCGGATTCAGGCGCCCGGCCTTGACCGACAGATTCCCCCAGCCGATCACCTGATCGCGCCACAACAGCGGCAGCGCGTAATAGCCGAGCCGCCGCTTTGCGGGCGGGGTGTAGGCCTCAAACCGGTAGGCCCATCCCCAGAACCGCTCGAACCGGCG
>Ga0302326_10000669_pt1 | contig 91111 bp, 64 predicted proteins | sample Palsa_T0_3_FD_202264 | JGI IMG/M metagenome (GOLD analysis project Ga0302326, IMG submission 202264) | Peat permafrost microbial communities from Stordalen Mire near Abisko, Sweden - Palsa_T0_3 | ecosystem: Environmental > Terrestrial > Soil > Palsa > Peat permafrost | place: Sweden: Abisko... | reverse complement strand
GGGATGGGCCACCCACTCAATATTCTTCCGCGCCATGCTCCACAACTTTGTCATCCCGACCGGAGCGTACCCGGATTTCCTACTTCGCGCTGCTGGCAACGACCACGTGTGCGGCTCTCCGTAAAGAGAGCCGCATGCAATTGATCAACGGCACTGATCTCAACAGGAAATCCGGGGGAGCGTAGTGGAGGGACCTGCGGTTCCGTTCCCCATCAGATCGATAACGTCTTCAGATACTCACGAAACGGCGCTCCCAATTCATTATGGTTCAGCGCAAACTCCACAGTAGCTTTTAGCATGCCCAGCTTGTCGCCGGCATCGAAGCGGAGGCCATCGAAGCTATACCCGTAGACCTTTTCGTGCTGCAGCAAACCCCTGATGCCGTCTGTCAGTTGCAATTCCCCACCAGCTCCGAGCGGCGTCTTCTCCAGCACGTCGAAGATCCTGGGGGTAAGGATGTAACGGCCGATAATGGCATTGCGCGAGGGCGCCTCTTCCGGCTTTGGCTTTTCCACCAGGCCTTTGACGTCGAAGACCCGGTCCTTGCCTTCCACGGCGGTGCAGTCAAGCACCCCGTAGGAAGAGATGGAATCACCGTCCACCACCTGGGTGGCCAGCACGGACGATTGTGTTTGTTCGTAGATCTCGATCATCTGCTGCAGGCATGGCACTTTGGCTTCAATGATGTCGTCGGGCAGAATCACCGCGAACGGTTCGTCGCCCACCAGGTCGCGCGCCATCAGCACGGCGTGCCCCAAGCCCATAGCCTCCTTCTGACGCACATAGGCGATGCGTGCCATGTGCGATATCTGCCTGGTCATGGCCAGCAGTTCGGTCTTGCCTCGTTTCTCCAGCAGTTGCTCGAGCTCAAAGCTGATGTCGAAATGGTCTTCAATTTCTGCCTTGTTCCGGCCGGTGACGATGATGATTTGTTCACAACCCGCGGCAATGGCCTCTTCCACCCCATATTGGATGAGGGGCTTGTCTACCAGCGCCAACATCTCCTTGGGCAGCGCTTTGGTCGCCGGCAAAAAGCGCGTGCCGAGGCCGGCCGCCGGAAAAACTGCTTTGCGCACTTTGTCTTTCATCTCGTTTTGCTCCAGTCGAGTCTTACGATTACCGCGTGGTTAAGATGCAGGAAAAGTTAGAGTGTAGGGGACGTGTCGCCCAGAAGAGCGCGGCGCACAATCTTGATCGGCGGGAATCCCTGCTTGAGAAAGTCATCGTGAAAGCGTTCTAACGAAAATTTCTCCCCTTCTTTCTTCTTCAAATCGGCCCGCAACTTGAGAATCTGTAGTTTGCCCAGAGTGTAATAGAGATACGTTGCGTCGGTCGTCCCACGTTTGGTTTCGACTAAGCCACCCGCCGGGGTTTCGTAGCCTTCGTCTACAAAAAATTTTACCGCCTGATCGAACGTCATGTTTCCGGTGTGCATCTGGATGCCCACGACAAATCGGGCGTCCCGCAGCAAAGCGTCCTGCAGCTGTCCCAGGCGAATCATTTTGGCATCGCGAAGGTCGCGGGCGCCTGTACCCGGTTGACCGTAGCCCTCGTCCAGCATCATTTGCTCGCAATAATGCGCCCAGCCTTCATCATTGCTGGCGGCTCCCAAGAGCTTACGCACTTTAGTGGGGGCTTGCGGCACCCAGAGGAATTGTACGTAGTGTCCCGGATACGCTTCATGAATGGCCGTGCTGATGATTGTTCCCCTATTGAACTGTGCCATGAGCTCTTGCATCTGTTGCTTCGTATGGTGCGGATCAGGCACGGTCACATTAAAGTAAGCTTCGGTCGACACCTTCTCGAGGGGGCCCGGCGTGTCCATGGATGCAGTGGTGGTTGCGCGCATGAAGGGTGGGGTGTTCTTGAGGACGGGGCGCACCTGCGAGGGAATATCGACGATGTGTTTTTCGTGGATGAACTGGATTAAACCCTCGAACGTGTCGTGAAAACTTTGCAGCAGGTGGTCGGGCGCAGGATGGTTGCGGCCCAATTCCGCCAGCACTTCGCGCGGCTTTCGATCAGGTTCGAGTTCCTGGGCGATGCGGTTGAACTCCGCCTGGTTCTGGTGCAGGTCCGCGTAACCGATCTCCAGCAGCCTGGGGAGCGGCGTGTCTACCATCTCGTCGTATAACAGCAGCTTCGCGTAGGTGTCCGCGCCAAAGCGAAAGTCGCCATGGGAGTTGGAAAGAACGTCGCTGCGAAGCCAGTTCTGGTAGTTTTTGAGAGCCGAGACGACAGCACTGTTGGACTGTGCGAATTCGTTCCTAAGTGGTTGGTTGCGCGCTTGCTCGAAAGCTTTGGGCACGTCCGATTGAAAGAAGGCGATGATGTCGGGCAGTTGTTCGAGCGCGATCTCGGTGTAGATGTGAGGCGGGTTCTTGAGATTCTGGTGGGCTGCCTCCAGCGCCGCCGGCATCTGCCTCTCCCGCGCAATCAGCGAGCGCAAACGATCATCGGGTGAGGCAAAGGCGCGCTCCATGAGCACGAATGCGGCGTTTGCCATGCCGCTGGAATACTGGTCGGGATTTTTCTCCCACAGACGAATGGTGTTCAGCGCCAGCAGCGTGCTGTGAATGTTGCCCAACAGCAGTTCCCGATCGCCTTGACTCGTTAGATTCAATTGTGCAGCCGGGATGGCGTCAAATCTCGCTTCGAAGCGCTTCTGGTCAGCGGTCTCGCGGTCGACCGCGGCGCGTGAGTAATCCTCCAGTTGCGCGTCATATTGGTGAAAGCCATCCTGCGTGCCAGTGGATGGCGCGTAGCGGAAGTAGACTTGGTCAAAGTATTCATCGGCGAGCGATTGAAGTACCGCTGACGCGTCGGGTGGTGGGGGTGCGGCGGTCTGGCGGGAGCAGCCGGTGGTGCTGGCCAGCCCGATGAGTACGATCGCGATCCGTTTCGATGGCAAGTGCTGGTTTTCTCCAGTCCTCTAAATCTGGGTAATATCGGGACTCCAAGCCTCCTTCAAAAGCGAAGCGAGTTAGCCTTAAACGACAACTCCCTCAACGGCCAAAGCCGACCACCGGGCGTAAGTGCATGGCGGGCTATGAACAGGCTGCGGAAAAACTCTGTTTTGTATCAGGGCACCACTTTAGTCGGGCCGTAAACGATTGAGAATGTGTCGGGCTTTAGCCCCTGAGGGCGCTTCCTACTCCCAACAACGACTTTTTCCGCAGCCTCTAAAGCCCCGCCCCTTCAGAGTCTTCATTTATCTGCGTTGATGCGGGGCGGCCACTTCCGCCTCTTCGTTCGCCGCCAGGGCCTCCAACAGAGCCTTTATCTCATCCAGTACCTCTCCCGGCTCCGTGGCCTTCAGCGGAAAGCGAAGCACTCCCTGGGGTGTAAATTGGGCGCCTTTCTTGGCATTTTGCGCGACCAGCTTCATCAACCGGCCGGGATCAATACTGGCTTGGCCGGTGAAGCGGACGTGGATTTGATCGCGCTTGCGGTCCACCTGCGCCACCCCTATTTGCTCGCATTGCAGGCGCAGGCTGGCCGCCCCCAGCAGAAGGTGCACACTGGCGGGCAACTCACCGTAGCGGTCTTCGAGCTCCTCGCGAACCTGGCCCAACATGCCTTCATCCTGTGCGCCGGCAATTTTCTTGTAGATACGCAAACGTTGGTTTTCTTCTGCGATATAGCTTTCATCGATGCGCAGGCTGATGCCCAGGTTGAGCTGGGCGGCAGGCCGATGCGGCAGCTCCTCGCCCTTCAACTCATTGACCGCGTGCTCCAGCATGCTGGTGTACATTTCAAACCCCACGGCTTCGATGTGTCCGCTTTGCTCCCCGCCCAGCATGTTGCCCGCACCCCGCAGTTCCAGGTCGAGGGCGGCGATTTTGAAGCCGGCGCCGAGGTCGGAAAACTCCTTAAGCGCGGCCAGCCGGCGGCGGGCGATGTCGGTCAGTTCCTGCTCCGGTGGGATCAGCAGGTAGGCATAGGCGCGGCGGTTGGAGCGCCCCACTCTTCCCCGCAATTGGTAGAGCTCGGAAAGCCCGTGGCGGTCGGCGCGGCTGATGAGGATGGTGTTGGCCAGTGGGATGTCCAGCCCGTTCTCGATGATAGTGGTGGCGACCAGCACATCGTATTCCCCGTGCATGAAGGCCAGCATCACCCGCTCCAGCTCGCCCTCGCTCATCTGTCCATGGCCGACCGCGACCCGGGCCTGGGGTACCAGCTCGCGGATCCTGGAGGCGATCTCGTAAATGGTTTCCACCCGGTTGTGTACGAAGTAGATTTGTCCCCCACGCTCCAATTCGAGTTCGAGAGCGGAGCGAATCAGCTTTTCGTCGAATCGGGCAACCACCGTTTGAATCGCCATGCGGTCTTTGGGTGGGGTCTCAATCACGCTCATATCTCGCAAGCCCACCAGCGACATGTGCAGAGTACGCGGAATAGGCGTGGCTGACATGGCCAGCACATCGATCTCCCGCCGCATCTGCTTCAGGCGCTCTTTGTGGCGAACCCCGAAGCGCTGCTCCTCATCCACCACCAGAAGGCCGAGGTTGTGGAAATGCAGATCCTTTGACAACAGCCGGTGGGTGCCAATCAGAATGTCGACTGTGCCCGCTTCCACCCGCTCCAGGATCGACTTCTGCTCCTTGGGGGAGCGGAAACGGGAGATCATCTCGACGTTGATGGGAAACAACTTGAATCGGCTCTTGAAGGTTTCGAAGTGTTGAAAGCTCAAGACGGTGGTGGGCGTCAGCACGGCCACCTGGCGGCCGTCCTGCACCGCTTTGAAAGCGGCGCGCATGGCCACTTCGGTTTTGCCATAGCCCACGTCACCCACCAGCAGCCGATCCATGGGCAGGGGCGATTCCATATCGCTCTTGATGTCGGCAATGGCCGAGATCTGGTCTTCGGTCTCGTTGTAATCGAAGGCGTCTTCGAACTCGCGCTGGAATTCGTTGTCCGGGGTAAAAGCATGCCCTTGAGCTGCCTTCCGCTGGGCGTAGAGCTTCAGCAACTCATCCGCCATGTCCTGCATGGCCTTGCGCACCCGGGCTTTGGTCTTGGCCCATTGCTGGCTGCCGAGACGGTTCAACACCGGCGCTGGTCCGGCGTCGGTGGAACGGTATTTCTGGATCAGATCGAGCCGGGTGAGTGGGACATAGAGACGCGCTTGCTCGGCGAACTCCAGCACCATGAACTCGATTTTGATGCCATCCTGTTCGATCTCCCGCAATCCCATGTAACGGGCGATGCCATGCTCCACGTGCACCACGTAGTCGCTGACCGTGAGGTCGCGGAAGTCAGAGACGAACGCAGCCGTCTTTGATTTGGCTTTGCGGGGGATGGGACGGGCTTCGACGTCGGCTTCATCGGAGAAGTCATTGGCGCCGACGATCACCAGCTTGTTGTCCGGCAGGCTGACACCGCTCGAGATGGCGGTCTGCACAATGACCGGGGTACGGAAATCGCCGGTCAGATGGCTCGATTCGTCGTAGGCCTGTTCGCCTGCGGCCAGGGTTCGGCTGCCCAGCCGGTAGGGCTGGCCGTATTCCCGCAGCATGGCGGCTAATCGTTCCACTTCTCCGTAGTTCGGGGCCACCAGCAGCATGCGTATTTCCTGCTCGGCGAAAGACTTGATCTGTTGCAGAAACGCCGGGATCGAGCCGTGGAAACGAAGGGTTGGACGGGAAGAGAAGGCGATCTCGTCCATCGGGTTGACGTCATCTTCCAGAACATCCACTGCGCCCAGTTGGTCCATCTCCAGGCCGGGTAAAGAGGCGATTTGGGCCAGCAGTTCGAATGGGGGCAGATAAATGTCCTCAGGAGTGATGAGGGAACCGATCCCGCTGCGTTCATGGCGCTGTTCGACTTTGTTCCACCAGCGATCCAGCTGATTGCGGACCATGGCGGGCTCTTCCTGGAAGACTTGAACCTTGGGAAACAGATCGAAGAGGGTCCGGTCGGCGCCGGCCACAGACGAGAAAAACTCCCAGCCTGGAAAGACGCTGACGCCGCCGGAAGAGATGGCCCGGCTGAGCAATTCCGGGTCGTCTCCGGCGTCGAGGCGGCTCCCGCTCAAGCGAAGGTGGATGGCCGCCAGCAGTTCCTCCGAAACGGGTGTTTCGGTCAAAGGCAGCAGCAGGGCTTCGTCGATGGGGGTCGAGGAGCGTTGCGAGTCGGGCTCGAATTTGCGGATCGATTCGATCTCGTCGCCGAAGAGTTCTGTGCGCACCGGCCGGTCGGCTTCCGGGGAATAGACATCGAAAATGCCCCCACGGCGGGTGAATTGCCCTGGCATTTCGACGATGTCCATGGGGCTGTAGCCCACGCTGGCCAGATGGCTGGTGAGTTCCTCCAGGTCGATCTCTTCCTCGCGCCGCAGGACGCGTCCTAGGTTGGCATAGTAGCCGGCCGGGAAGACGCGCATGCTGGCCGCTTCTACCGGGACAATCACGATGGAAGCTGCTCCGGTCGCGATCTTCCACAGCACGGAGGCGCGTTGCTCCTGCACATCCGGGTGGGGAGACATGTTTTCGAAGGGCAAAACATCATGCGCGGGTAGACGGAGCACGCGATCGGCTTCGATGGCTCCGGTAAGCTCACAGGCAGCGCGCACGGCGAGCTGCAGCGAGTCGGCTGCCTTGTTGTCGGATACGACAACGATGACCGGCGACTGGGCCGCGCGGACGAGGAGCGGCAAATAAAGCGCGCGCGCGGTGGCAGTGAGTCCAGAAACACGTTTGCGCCCCGCAGCGAAGGCCAGGTGCCTGCGTACGCGTTCGAAAGGCGCACAGTGTTCCAGGTCCGCGAGCAATTCGCGGACGAAGGGTAGGATCATGCCTGATCTAATTCTAACCGGAGGACTTTTCAGCGAGAGGGTCGCCTTTGAGGGCCGCGGAGAATGAGCGCTTTTGGGCTCCATCCCCGCCACCAATCGCCGGGTGGGATACCGCAGGCCTCCCCCTCAAGCCTGCTGCGGATCACACAGATCTACACGGGTGCCCTACGTTCGCCCCAGCGTACGTGGACCGAAAACGACGGGCGAAGCCCTCGACAGTCTTCAGTTCCGGAACAAATGTGCCTTCCGGTATGACTGCTGCTGTTGGGCGAAGCCATGCATCCCAAACGCTAGGTTCCGGAACGGAAAGCTGTGCTGGGCTTCGCCGATGGGGCACCCGGCGATTGGTGCGGGGATAGAGCTCAAAAACGTTGTTTATTTCCCGCTAGGCGAATCGAATGGTAGAAAAGAATACGGTGCCGGCTATTTCACCAGGCTTCATTGTCTTGGTATACGGTGAAGGTCAGCTTTGGGAATTTATTCGCAGGCGGACACAACACGGGTAGTGCCGGCTAAGGGCCGGTGCCACCCGTGCCTTCGAGGAGCGCTTGGTTAGGCCTGAACGGCGACAGCGGCCTTTTGCGAATCGGCATTGGACATGTTCGCAGGAGCGCCTTCTTTCCCCTGGCCGGGTTTGCGGATGTCGATGCCGCCCTTGAAGAACGCGCCATCTTCAATGCTAATGCGTTGCGCAATGACATCGCCGGTCAAAGAGCCTTCGCTGCGGATGTCGACCCGGTCGCTGGCATTGATGTTGCCGCGCACCTTGCCCAAAACCACCACTTCACGGGCCGAGATGTTGGCGGATACCTGGCCATTGCGGCCCACCGTCACGCGGTTGCCGGGCAGGTTGATCGCGCCTTCGACCTTGCCGTCGATGTACAACGACTCGGAACCCGTCACTTCGCCCTTCACCACCAGGCTCTTGCCAATCGTGGCCTGATCGGCGGCTGCCGGCGATGCGGGGGAGGTGCTGGAAGTGCGCGTGGTGGTTGCTTCGTGGCTTGCGGCCGCGGGTACAGACGGACGCGTTGGCTCCGCATTAGGGGAGGTCGAGGGACTTCCAGGTTGGTTCGGTTTCCACATCTCTCTTGTACTTCCTTTCGTTTACTTCTGGATACAGGCCCCCGAACAACCCTGCGGAACTTTCCGCATTTCAGGGCAAATCAGGCGGAGCTGTTAGTTTCCTGGTCACTTGCTGGCGCGGCCGAAGCCGCGCAATCCTTGCTCTTCTCTGCATCTTAACCACGCTTGGCGCAAAATTGAAATCCCCCATTCCGAAACTTTAAGAGTTCCGGGGGGGCTGACCCATTAGTATCAACAAAGACATGACCTTTCGTGCGCGTTGGCTCTTTCTGCACGAATGTAGCCCGGGATGACAGACCGCGAACTCCTCCGCCGTATTGAACGTTCCCCCGGCCAGCGCGCTGGATATAAGCAATTGGTTCGCGAACTGGGCCTGGGGGGCGGCCGCGAACGCCGCATGCTGGTGGAGCAGCTGAATCGCATGGCTGCCCATGGCGAACTGGTAAAGTCCGATCGCGATCACTGGGCGCTTCCCCAGGCAGCGGCGCGCAACAACCTGCTGGCCGGCCGTCTGGACGTGCATCGGGACGGCTTTGGCTTTGTGCGGCCAGAAGCTCGCCAGGCTGGCGGGGACGATGACATCTTTATTCCTCCCAACGAGATGAACGGCGCCATGCAAGGCGACCAGGTGCTGGTGGAACTTGCTCCCCCGCGGCCGGATGGGCGGCGCAGCGGGCGCATCGCCAGGGTGCTCAGCCGCCGCAATCCTACGGTGGTGGGGATCTTTCATTATGCTCTGCAGGAGCATGCTGCCGGAAATACGGTAACCCCGCTCGATGAGCGGGTGACTCAACCTATCCTCATTCCCTTTGGCATGGAGCAAGCGCCGGCGGCCGGCAGCGCAACCCCACATCGAGTCGTTAGTGAGAATATCGGCCCGCCGATGCGTTTCGATACCACCTCTGATCTTGAGGGGATGGTGGTGGATGTAGAAATCACGGATTGGCCGACGCCAACACGTCCGGCGCGCGGGCGCGTCATCGAGGTGCTGGGCCGGGAAGGCGATTTCGGCGTGGACGTCGAGATTGTCATCCGCAAGCATCATCTTCCCCATGTTTTCCCACCCGACGTTCTCGCCCAGGCGCGCGCCGCCGCTCGCCTGGACCAGGAGGAAGCTGCCCGGCGCCGCGATTTCCGCCAGCTGCCGATCGTGACCATCGACGGCGAAACAGCGAAAGACTTCGACGACGCGGTATTCGTCCGTCAGCACGGCAGTACCTGGGAGCTGCAAGTCCACATTGCCGATGTCGCCGAATACGTGACGCCCGCTTCGGCACTCGATCTGGAAGCGCGTTTACGGGGTACCTCAGTCTATTTTCCCGATCGCGCCGTTCCCATGCTTCCGCAAGAGCTTTCCAGCGATATCTGCAGCTTGCGTCCGGGGAAAGATCGCCTGGTTCTCTCCTGCATCATGATGATCGATGCGCAAGGGGAGATCCTGAGCTACGAGGTCACCCAGGGGGTCATCCGATCGATCAGCCGGATGACCTACACCCAGGTGCACGACGTAATCAGCGGCGACCAGACGACGCGGGACCAATTTGCGCCGTTGGTGCCGGAATTCGAACGGATGTATGAACTGGCCCGGCTGCTGCACAAAAAGCGCCAGCGCCGGGGTTCGATTGATTTCGATTTGCCCGAGCCGGTCATTGAATTCGACGCCCGGGGAGCGATGCAGAGCATTGTTCGGTCAGAGCGCAGCTGGGCCAACCGGCTGATCGAAGAATTTATGCTTTCGGCCAACGAATGTGTGGCCTCCTGGTTGCAGAATCTCGACCTACTGTCGCTGTATCGAATTCACGAAAAGCCGGAACCTCGGCGAGTGGCTGAGTTCGAGGATGTGGCTGCCAGGTTTGGCTACTCGCTTGGCCTGGGTTCCTTGCCGGTGAAGCGGGTGACCATGAAATCGGAGCGGCGCGAGCAGAGAGGCCGTTCCGCCGGCCGGGGCCATCAGCCCCGCGAGTATGAGATCGCCGAGGATATCGCCGTGACCCCGCGGATGTATCAGCAGCTGGCGCTCAAAATAGCCGGCAAGCCGGAAGAGCGCATTCTCGCCCACCTCATGCTCCGTTCTTTGCGCCAGGCGCGTTACAGCGAAAAGAACGAGGGCCACTTCGCTTTAGCCGCCCCTTGTTACACCCATTTCACTTCGCCCATCCGCCGCTATCCGGACCTTATCGTTCACCGCATTGCCAAGGCTGTTCTGGCCTCGGGTGAGAGCGGCATAGGGGTGCTGGCGACGGAGAGCCGCCCCAGCAAAGCAACTGCTCCTTCAGGTCCGCTCAGCCAAGCTGAACTCACCGATATTGCCTATGAATCGAGTCAGGCGGAGCGGCGCGCCGAAGATGCCGAGCGCGAGTTGATGGAGTGGAAGAAGGTCAAATTCATGCAGCAGCGTCTGGGCGACGACTTCGACGCCATGATCATGAGCGTGACCAAGTACGGCTGCTTTGTGGAGCTTGACAATCTCTTTATCGAGGGCCTGGTGCCCATCATGAGCTTGCAGGGCGACTACTACACGTTTCGCGAGAACACGCGCCAGATCATGGGGGAGCAATCGGGACGCCGCTACTCCATGGGGGATCGGGTACGGGTGGTGCTTGACCGCGTCGATGCCATTCAGCGGCGGTTACAATTCTCTATTCTGGAAGAGGTGCCTCCGCTGCACCTCAGCCGCCCCGCCAAGGGCAAAGCCAAGTCGAGCGGCAAGGCCCACCCGTACATTCCCCCGAAGAACAAGGTGCTGCGTAAGGGCAAGCAGAAGACGAAAAATAAACGCCCCGGGAAAAGGCGCAGTTAAGCTCGCTTTACAATGAAGAATAGACAGGGAGAGGTTCGATGCCACACATGGTGTTTTGTGCGCGCTACAAGCAGGAGATGGAGGGGCTCGACGAGACTCCGTTTGACAGCGATTTTGGCCAGAAGATTTACGACCATGTCTCCAAGAAGGCCTGGTCGGAGTGGATCGAACGGCAAAAGATGTTGCTCAACGAATACCGTCTGCAGCCCTGGACTAAGGAAGCGCAGGAGTTCCTGGTGGAGCAGATGCAGGAGTACTTCTTCGGCGAAGGATCGGCGCTGCCCAAGGAATACGTACCGCCTGCTCACTAGACCACGGTCGTGTACACTCAAGAGGTTAATTTTGCCGTCGGGACGTGGCTCAGCCTGGTAGAGCACTCGCTTGGGGTGCGAGGGGTCGGCAGTTCAAATCTGCCCGTCCCGACCATCAAAATCAACCACATACAGGAATACCCCACCTGCAACGTTCCCTCTCCCACGACGCTTGCCCTGCAGTTCTGTGACCAGCATCACAGACTCGCCATGCCCTCCGGCCGCAGAATACGGATCGGAGATGATTCCATGGCAAACCAGTCTGTTGAGAAGCGTTGTACCATCCCTCTGCCTCCATGCCTCATTCACAACTGCCTGAATTGCAGATCGGAACGTCCTTGCCCACCGCTGCTTGTGGTTGCGATGCGGTACGCGCAGGAGATGGCCGGGAGAGAGGTCGATGTATGACGATTATTGGAAATCAGATTGCCGTGAACCTGGACACGATTCTGTTGGCCACCGACTTCTCCCCTGGCGCAGAGACCGCCGGGCTCTATGTGCGAGCGCTGGCGGGTCGCTATCAATCGCAGGTTCGCCTGATGCATGTGGTAGATCTGGGTGCGGCATTTAAGGGCCCGGATGCGGGTCTCAGCATCGATATCTTTCGCCGGTCAGGAGAAGAATCCCTCACCCGGTTGTCCAACCAATTGGTCTCGCGGAAGATCCGCGTCGAGACGGTTCTAGGCGAGGGGGTGGACCCGGCTGCAGAAATTCTGCAAGCAGCGCAGGACAGATCCGTCGACCTGCTGGTCATCGGCACCCGGGGCCACAAAGGCCTGGCTCGGCTGGTTCTTGGATCAACCGCGGAAGAGTTGATTCACCGGGCCAGGTGTCCTATCCTTGCCATCGGCCCTGCGGTGGCGGCCCCAAAGCCGCCACTCAATTTTCAGAGAATCGTCTATGCCACCGACTTTTCTCCGGAGGCTGCCAAAGCGTGCGTGTTTGCCTCTTCCTTTGCCCAGGATTTCGGCGCCCATCTCTATCTCTGCCACGTGCTGCCGGAGCACCCTCATGCAATGAATGACCAGGAACTTAACCAGCGCTTTATCAGCGAGCTGGAAAAGCTGGTTCCAGACGTGGCCCGGGAATGGTGTGAGCCGGAGTGTGTTCTCGAACATGGAGTTGCCGCGGATGGCATTCTGCTGCTTGCCCACCGCGTGAATGCCGATCTGATCGTGCTCGGCACTCGCAGAGCATCCCACTGGTACGACACTTTAAAAACCGGGGTCGCGTTTCAGGTGATCAGCAGTAGCACTTGCCCCGTGCTTACCATTCGAGAGTAAGCCTTGAAACGCAGACTCTGCAGTAAGCAGACCCTCGCAGTAAATGGGTGGCCCAGGTCTCGCGTTTGAGACCTGGGTGTTCCGGTGCAACCAATTTAGCCTGGAAAACCCAAGTCTCAAACGCGAGAATTTTCGGAAAGCTGGCTAAGCGTAGTCGCTTCTCTCGATACCCAGCTTCCTTAGCTTGGAGTTCAGCGTGGTGCGCTTGAGCCCCAGCTTCTCTGCCGCTCCGCCGCTTCCGCCGATCATACCCTTGCATTCTCTGAGCACACGGAGAATATGTTCCCGCTCGGCAGCGTGAAAATTCCGCTCGGATGGAGTTTCCCCTTCAAGGCTCTCCAACTCGCCAAGAGGGGCACGCAGAGTGGATCCGGAGGTCAGAATGACGGCCCTCTCAATGAAGTTCTCCAGCTCTCTTACGTTACCGGGCCATGGCCAGGCCACCAGAGCGGCCATGGTTTCTTCCGTGATGGACTGGATGGGCTTGTTCATGCGCCGGGCATGTTTGTTGACGAAGTAATTGACTAGCAATGGAATGTCAGAGGTTCTGGCGCGTAGCGGCGGCAGGGTGATGGGAAAGACTCTCAGACGGTAGTAAAGATCGCTGCGGAACTCACCAGTCTTGACCATCTGGGCAAGGTCGCGATTGGTGGCGGCGATCAGACGAACATCCACCGGAATCGTCCGCCTTCCCCCCAGCCGCTCGATCTCCTTCTCTTGCAGGGCACGCAGCAGCTTGGGCTGGAGTTCCAGCGGCAAATCTCCGATTTCATCCAGGAACAGCGTGCCCATATGAGCCAGTTCCAATCGTCCGACTCGTTGGGAGATGGCCCCCGTGAAGGCTCCCTTCTCATGGCCAAACAGCTCGCTCTCCAGCAGACCAAAGGGAATGGCGGAGCAATTTAACTTTACGAAGGTCCGGTCACGACGCGGACTGATCTTATGAATGGACCTCGCGATGAGCTCCTTTCCGGTGCCGGTCTCACCCAGGATCAGCACCGTCGCATCGGTGGAAGCAACCGTTTCTACTTGCTTCAACACCGTCTTCAGGCCACGGCTTTCGCCCACGATTTCTTCAAAGTTATATCGGTGCGCAGTTCCTCCTCCAGGTAGCGCTTTTCCTCTTTGAGCTTGCTGCTGAGCTGGACCGTGCGGCGAAAACTTTGATCGATCTGAATGATCCCGGCAATCTGGCTGGCTGCCTGGAGCAGCGTTTCGACATGGCGTTGTTCGAACACTGCTTCGTGCTGTGTGCCCACGAACAGAGTACCGATCACCTCGCCTCGACAGTTCAGAGGAACCCAGCAACCCGATTGAATGCCACCGGCAATTTGCAGCCTCGGAGCCTTCTGTTCATCCAGCTGAGCCATCAGCAGAGGTTCCTGGTGGGTGAAAACCCAACCCTCCGGTGTGCCTTCCACGGGGAGAGTCATCTCTTGTGCATTGCCCGGTGACCTCGCCGAAGGCAGCTCCTGCACCAGCAATTGATCAGGCCTGCCCGGATCATGAAGCGCGATGGTGGCGTAATCGTGAGGGATCAAGCGTTGGATGCTTGCCTCAATGGCCACCAGCATCTGCCGTATATCCGGGTTGGTCAGTACCGCTTTGCTGAGTTCCAGCACCAGCGATTCTTCCGCGCTCTTGCGGTCAGTAAAGTCGCGGGTCACCTTGGAGAATCCGAGCAGCTGACCGTCCTCCCCGCGCATGGCGGTAATGATCACGTTGGCCCAGAATCGAGAGCCGTCCTTACGGATTCTCCATCCTTCGTCTTCAAATCTTCCTTCCGCGGCGGCGACTTCCAACTCATGTTCTGGTTTTCCGCGGTCAATCGCCTCTTGTGGGTAGAACCTGGAGAAGTGCTGGCCGATGATCTCTTCTGCGGAATACCCTTTCAGCCGTTCTGCCCCGATATTCCAGGTCGCGATTCTTCCCTGGGGATCGAGCATGAAGATGGCGTAATCCCGCGCGCCTTCCACCAGCAGGCGAAATCGCTGTTCGCTGTGGCGCAGCGCCATCTCCGCCTGCTTGCGCTCGGTGATGTCGCGCACCACCGTCAGGATGGACTGTTCGCCGCTGGTCTCGACCGGGCTGAGCATAATGTCGACGGGAAATTCACTGCCGTCTTTCCGTCGCCCGTAGAGTTCGAGCCCCGTGCCCATGGGGCGGGCACCGGGCGAGGCGGTATAAATGCCGCGGTGACCTGGGTGGCTCGCGCGAAGCCGCTCGGGAATTAGAATTTCTACCAGGCTGCCTATTAATTCCGACTCACGGTAGCCAAAGAGCCGCCCTGAGGCGGGGTTCACAGCGGTGATGCGACCTGCCTTGTCTGTGACCACGATGGCATCGGGAGACGCAATGAAGACCTCCTGGAACAACGCCAAGGCGTGTTCAGACGCGTCTCGCTTGACCAAGTCCGTGCTCATTCGCCCCATCCGCCCGCTGCTCCAGGGAACGCCGCGGGCTGGTGCATTCTCGGGTGCAATCTCTTGGACGATCTCACCCAATTCTAGCAATGCGCAACCCACTCCGTTGCAGGAGGTGGGTAAGCATCAGTCTCCGCAAACCGCCTGCAACGCAGATCGACTGGGGATGGTCACGGTGGTTCCTTTAAGGGCAACCAGGTGTTTGTTCTTGAATTCGCTCAATGTACGGGTGATCGTTTCACGGGTAGAACCTACACATTCAGCAATCTGCTCGTGGGTTAAAGCCATTTTGATCTGTGCAACTTCAGATGTTTGTGTTTCCTCCGAAGACCAGTTCAGGAACAAGCGAGCCACCTTCTCGTGTGCACTGGTGGATAGGCCCACGGTGCGCAACTGCTCGCAGGCACGAGCGTACTGGGCATTGAGCTGTCTGGTCACCGCCTGGTAAGCCTCTGGGAACTGGTTTACGAAGCGAGTGAAGTCCTGACGGCGAATAAACACCACCCTCGACGGATAAAGAGCTTCGGCAGTGACTTCGTAGGGGATCCCGGACATCGATGCGCTTAACCCGAGTACCTCCCCGGGGCCGGCGAGTTGGAGGATCAACGTCTTTCCCCCTCTCGAGCTCACTGACAGCTTGACCTTCCCTGAACAGAGCAGAAAAACGCCTGCAGCTTGCTCGTTCTCAAGGAACAGCGTGGAACCCGCGGGAAAGAAGGAAGAAGACTTGATCGCTTCGAATTCTCTGGCCGCCGCAGGAGTGAGATGGCAAAGAAAGCCTATCCCTTTCAGCTTGCAGGACTCGCACGTTGAGTGCGCACTTCGCGTACCTTGCGCTTGCATCTTATCTCTCCTCTTGGGAGGCGGCCGTTCCGGCCGTCGCCCGGCTAGCAAAATATTGAGTCAGGGGAGAGTCTGCAATGATCTCCGCTCCTGTCGCCCTGACAATTTCTCCCAGGATTTGGCTACCCGTCTGATCCGCGAAAGTTACTCCCCGAATATCCAGTAGCAAACGCTTCTGTCTTGTTGAGGACCATAAGCCGTGCCAGGTTCTCCCCAACTCGACCGCCCACGGGCCCACTACTTTACCCTCCACCTTCAGGGTTGCTGCGAGAGGGTCCTCTTCGATTGAGATTTTCAGCACCGGTCCACCTTCATTGGCTACTGAAGGTGCACATCGGTGACCAAACCGGGAGACGCCGGCGATACGTTCGTATGGAATGGAAAGGAGAGGAGTTAGGAGACGATTATGGGCAGAGCCAGAGATTGAGTGTGACGAGAGGACGAGACGATATGTCGTCTCGGAGACGATGGGATCGTCTCCTAACAGCTGGGAACCGAGATCTTGTCCAAATTAGATTTCTTGCAGACGAGGAGGGACCTGTTGTTTCTCCCATCCCCTAACAACTCCAACCAGAGCCACCCCTCTCCCCTTGTCATCCCGACCGAAGCGCAGCGAAGTGGAGGGACCTGCGGTTACGTCGGGCCAACTTGGGCTAAGTCAGCCGTCCCTGCGGGACTCCAACCGCGTTTTCCGCAGCCTGTATTCGCTCTCTCAGCCATCACACCCTGGCCTGGTTAAGCCGAGAAGACGGCCCGGTAAGCCTGAGCATCTGCTGCTGCAGGAAAAACATCGTGAGCAGCATCTGCAAGCCCATGAACAGAGAGTAGGAGCCAACCAGGAAGAGAGATGCTCGATCATCGTGGTTGGAAAATCCGGCTAGGCAGACACTGAAAGCCAGCGCCCCAAAAGCCAACACATACATGACTGACTGCTCTCGCTTGCTGCCCCTCCACGACCGGGCAAAGCTGAATTTTCCCACGCTGAGGAACAAGGAATAGAAAGCAAGTAGATAACACAGCATCTGCAGCGTTGCGCCTGGAATGAAGATCAGCAAAAGACTGCACAGGGCGACGGCTGTACTCAGGAATAGAAAACCGCGCAATTTGCTGACCTGGCGGCAACCCAGCCCATCGCACAGATCCAATCGACGCCGGTAATGAAGAGCAGAGATGCTGCGACCAGCAACAGCGCAAAGGCGCCCCCGAACACGTAGAAAAAGAGATTGGTCATCGTGGCCCGGATATAAAAAAGAGCGAGCCCGAGCAACACCATGGAACAACCGTGAACCAACACCAGCTTCTCGCGTGTTCTTTCCGTCAGCCGGATCATATGCATTACCTGCCAGCTGAAGTCTGGCAGGGCTCACGGCCAGCGGCAGTGATGACGATCACTCGAGTGCCCTGATTTTCTGAGTTTACTCACTCCCCTGTGACGGTGGAGAATTCGCGGTAATTCGCGCTGGCTTTTGCTCTGGATCCGCTGCGCAGAGTGAATGTGGGGCACGGAGCCTGGGCGATTACGCGGTAGACAACACCGTTGCGAAATCGAGCACTCATCGTCGATGCGGGGACTGATCCGAGCACCAGCAACTGGGCCCGGAGAGCCGTGCATTCGGCAAGGATCTCTTCCGCCGGTTCGCCGCTACGAATGCGAATGTGAGGAGGCTGCTTTGCCAGACTCACGATCTCGTTGATTTTGCATCTGGCTCCGGCATCGGTGGCTTCGTCAAACCCCTCTTGTTCGGTGACATGAAGCACGGTGAGCTGCGCCTGTAATCCCTCGGCCAGGTCGGCTGCGAACTGGAAACTCTGTTCGGGATGATGGCGAAGCGAGAGGGCAAAGACAATCCGGCGGGGAGCGTCCTGCGCCAGCGGCCTGAAATGCGGACCCACGGTGCAAACGGGAATGTTGACATTGCGAATCAGCTCTTCGGCGACAGACCCGACCAAAAGCTTGCCCAACTTCCCTCGGGCGGAAGTACCGAGAATCAGCTGCTCGACCCCATGCTCGGCAATGAATTCCTCAGTTTGGTTGACCGGATCCCAGCGACGAACCTCATAAGTACAAGCGATATTTTTCTCTCTCAGTTGAAAGGCAGCTCGCTTGAGAATTGCTTCGGCATCGAGGAATGCTTTCTCCTTTTGCCCGCCGGGAAAGTTCCCGGATTCGATCGAGACATAGGCTTCCGGAGGTATGACGTGAAGAAGCCAGATCATCGCTCCGGTCATTCTTGCCTGGTCAATGGCCACCGGTAGCAGGAAGTCCAGGTCATGCAAATCTGTGGCTACCAAAATGGATTTTGGACGGATCATCGAGGGCAAATGAGTCTGATTCACGATCAGTCTCCTTTCGGGTTGAGGGCAGATCAAGAGCAGTGAGCCGGCACAACCAACACCGGGCAGCGCGATACGCCAATGATTGCCGCTAGTTCGGTTGCTGCTTTCAGGATGAAAGAGAGATCGATGTTCGTCTGTGATCCCGGTCACAGGCGCTCCGCCCGGCGACTCACGTCACTACGGGTGCGAGCGGGTTTTCGCTCGGATCGTCTATCGATTCAGCGAGTCGCTTCGTGCTCCCGCCGTTCGCGACGGATGCGGCTGGCCTGCATCAGCACCAAAGCTAAGGGCCATCCAGCGTATTGGCGGCGCTGGCAATGACGGCAGCGCACCGGGTATTGCAGCAGTAACAATCGTTCTAAATCCTTCATGCGAAAGCGCGACAGACGGAAACTAGAGGAAGAGCACTCGGGACAAGTCACTGGAATTCACCGGCTTCCATTCGAAGAGGCTATAATCTATCCGGCCCGTGCTGAGAGCTACTTTAGCACGGTTGCAGGGCTTTCTCGGCGGTCGGCAGGGCTTTCGTAGCCGAAGCCCAGGCAATTTTCTCCGACCGTTCACGTCCGGAGAAAGCCTCAGGTGGTCACTATAGAAGATGAGGTGAACATGGTCTGGGATGTATCGTTCACGTGCGATATTTGCGGCAGAAAAAAGCTGGAGGCGAATCACTGGTGGATGCTGGTCCTGGGCGACGTTCCCTGCTTTGAGGAAGGGCAACCCCGTCAGCGTTTTACTCTGATGCCGTGGAATAAGGCGGAGAGTGGTAATCCGGATTTCTACCATCTCTGCGGACAGGGCTGCGCCATGCAAGCAATGGAACGATTCATGAACCATGGCAGCATAGTGTCCGATAGACTTTTGCATAGCGCCGCTGAGGCGGCCGGTGGCAATCAGTCCCACTGAAACTGCACCCGGTTACGGCACGAAACTAGAGTTCGAAGAGGCCGGCCTTAGCGGCTGGGGTGGGCGCAGGGCGCTCCCGTTCTTTGATCTGCAATTGCGGCGAAGGAGCTGAGAGAATGCTTAGGATCTCGCGCAACTCTTTACCCACTTTGTGTAACCGCGCTTCGGCCCGTTGCGCTGCCTGTTGTTGCTGCGGTAATGGAAGTTCCGGCTGACCGGCTCGTTTGCTGCGCGATTCCGCCTGGATCGCCTGGCGGGCACCGGCGATGGTGTAACCCTCGTCATAAAGCAGACGTTTCACCCGCAACGCCATCTCTACGTCGCGGCGGCGATAGAGCCGCTGACCGGTACCGCTCTTGTTCGGCTTCAGCTGGGTAAACTCAGTTTCCCAAAAGCGCAGGACATAAGGGGCAACCGAACATAAGCGCGCCACTTCCCCAATGCGAAAGTAGAGCTTGTCGGGGATTTCCGGTTTTTGCGGAGCGCGTTGCTGAGGCAGGTGAGTAGCCATACTGGTATTCGGTCGGCAACTTGCGTGAAGCTGCCTCCGCTCAGAAGTATAGGTCAGCTTGGCTGAAATGCTGGAGCTTTTCTTGTGCAAGCAAGTGGATTTCTCGTCCCTAACACCAAGTGTGACAATGCCTCACTAACTTGTCGTCTGCGGGATCGCGGAAGCGCGAGTCGGTGCGCGCTCCGGGCTGCCGTGAGGTGCTGCACGCAGGTACTGGGCAGGCCAGCTGATGACATCTCCTAATTCCTCTACCGCCTCGAGCGCCCAGTAGGGTTGGCGAAGAAACTCCCGCGCCAGCAGGACTGAATCTGCCTGACCGGTGCGCAGGATGTGCTCCGCCTGAGCGGCTCCGGTGATCATGCCAACCGCGCCGGTGGGGATTTCTGCCTCGCGGCGAATGCGCTCCGCAAAAGGCGTCTGGTAGCCCGGGCCAACCGGCATGACTTGCCGCAGTGTCAGGCCGCCGGAGGAGACGTCGATCAAATCGACCTGGTGCTGCTTGAGCACTTTAGCCAAAGCTACGGACTGGTGAATGTCCCATCCGCCCTCTGCCCAGTCAGTGGCAGAAATTCGCACCAGCAGGGGAACTTCGGCAGGAAGCACAGCGCGCACTGCATCCACCACTTCAACCAACAAGCGGATTCGATTCTCGAAGCTGCCTCCGTATAGATCGTTCCGCTGGTTGCTTAAGGGAGAGAGAAATTCATGCAGCAGGTATCCGTGTGCGGAGTGCAGCTCGACCAGGTCGAAACCTGCCTCCAAGGCGCGCTCGGTTGCCCGGACGAACGCCCTGGTAATGGCTTGTATGCCGGCAACATCGAGGGGGATAGGCGGAGCGTAATGATCCGCAAAACGCTGCCCACTGGGGGCCATTACATTTTCCCAACCGCCTTCACCGGGGGTGAGATATCGTTGCTCCTGAGCCCAGGGGCGGGCCATACTGGCTTTGCGTCCGGCGTGCGCTAGTTGCACTCCGGCGCGGGCACCCTGCTGGTGCAGAAATTCCACGATCCGGCGCAGACCGGCGATGTGGTCGTCCTTCCAAAGGCCCAGGTCCTGCGGCGTAATGCGGCCTTCCGGAAGCACCGCGGCTGCCTCGGTAAAGATCAGCCCCGCTCCGCCCACTGCCCGGCTGCCGAGATGAACCAGGTGCCAGTCGTTGCTGAACCCGTCTTCGCTCGAGTATTGGCACATCGGCGAGACGAACACTCGGTTGGGGATAGTCACACTGGATAACTGGATGGGCGAGAATAAGAGTGATTTAGACAAGCAAACGCCTCTTGGCTTCAGATGCAGCGCGGCCCTGGAAGTCGCAGTCTTGCAGGCGGCAGGCTGTCCTGACTTTTCTGGAACATGGAAGAGCCGGCGTGCGTACATCACTGGGAGGAAAAAGACTATGAAGGGCGGCATCCTCGTATTCACTGTGCTGGCGATGGTCATTGCTTTCGTGGGTGGCTGTAAGGTGCAGGTGGACAAGTCCAAGGATGGCGAGGAGCAGAACGTAAAGATTGCCACTCCCTTTGGCGGAATTAACGTCAATCAGGGCCAGACCTCGGCAGCCGAGCTTGGTTTGTCGGCCTACCCTGGGGCGGTCCAGGATATGACGGGTGAGGGGAGCAAGTCGGCCCAAGTGGACATGGGCTTCGGCTCCTGGAAGCTGCGGGTGAAGGTGGCCCATTACGCTACGGCGGATCGCCAGGATCAGGTCATCGCGTTTTACCGCCAGGCATTGAGCCAGTACGGCAGCGTGATCGAGTGCGCGGGGGGTAAACCGGTCGGCTTGCCCGTTTCTACTTCAGAAGGCCTCACTTGTGATGATTCCAATGGTCACTCGGCACAGACCGGCCGCTCCGGCGATCTGCAATTGAAAGCCGGATCTGCTCATCATCAGCACCTGGTTTTGTTCAAAGACTCGAGCGGCTCCCCAACGCATTTCAGCTTGATTGCCTTGGATCTTCCTCACGGTTTCGACAACGCGCAAAAAGGCACCAACTAACGGGCTTGATTGCACTCCGCTCGCCCCTGAGATAGCTTCAAGAGGGATGAACCTGCTCTGCCATCGGTGTGGCGCGACCCTCAGCGCATCAGAACTGTTCTGCCCCAACTGCGGCTCGCCGCAACTGAAGTTTGCCCAGCAGGAAGAGGGTGAGACCGGATATGCGGGTGTGCGGCCGCCCGGGGCGCCGGCGCGGGCCCAGGGAATCTCCTGGAAGGATGCAATCCTGGCCGCGCTTTTTGTTGCCGTGCCTGCGGGGCTGCTGAGCGCCGTCTCCGTCTTGTCCTGGGGATGCTGTTTATGGGTGGTTGGGGGAGCAGTGCTGGCCATCGCCGTGTATCACCGTCGAGCGCCCGCATTTCTACTGGAAACTCGCTCCGGGGTGCGCATCGGCGCCGTGGCCGGGCTCATTGCCGCGTACAGTTCCGTAATCGCCACCGCAATTTGGCGGGTGTTTGCCCGCTACGTTCTGCACCAGGGCTACGCCATCGATCAGTTCTACGACTCCGTGATCAAGGAGTCGACCGCGCTGGTGCAGGCCAACCCCGATGCCCAGGCGCAGTGGCAAACTTACGTCCACTTCCTGTTGTCTCCGGATGGCAGGGCAGCTTACACGCTGATGAATGCGGCCACCACGTCGGTAGGAATCATTCTCTTCTCGGCCATCGGTGGCGCCCTGGGTGTTCGCCTCCTGGCTCCGCGAAAAACCACGCTGGGCAACGGATAAACGCTCAAGGGCTAAACCGGCTGCGGAAAAGCACACTTGTATCAGGGCACGCCTTCAGTCGGGCCGTAAACGATCGAGAATACGTTGGGCTTTAGCCCCTGAGAGAGCGGACTTTGCCGCGCCACCTTGCCCCGCTCAGGTAACCCTCGTATCATCCGGCCAGAGCAATTATGAGCAAAGCAAAAGCGAGTGCTACCCCAGTGCTGCGGGAAAAAACCCGCATCATGTCAGCCTCGGAAATCGAGCGCACCCTGATTCGGCTGGCACACCAAATCATCGAGAAGAACAACGGCGGACACAACCTGGGCCTGGTGGGCATTAAGCGCCGCGGGGTACCTCTGGCGGAACGCCTGGGAAGCCTGATCAGCGGCATCGAGAAAGCGCCGGTCGACACCGGAGTTCTGGACATTAATTTCTACCGGGACGACCTTTCGACGCGCGATGTTCGGCCGGTCGTGGTTCCAGGAGCCATCGGCTTCGACATCGCCGGACGGGACATCATTTTGATTGACGATGTTCTCTACACCGGGAGAACCATACGCGCGGCGCTGGACGCGCTTTTTGACCACGGCCGCCCCAGGCGCGTACAACTGCTGGTGCTGATTGACCGCGGCCATCGCGAGCTGCCGATTGAGGCCAGCTTTGTCGGCCGTCACGTGCAGACCACGGCGCGCGAGATTGTCGAAGTCAAGCTGCGGGAGATCGACAACGATGAGAAAGTGATCCTCGTCGAACGCGGCGATTAGACACTTCTCAGTCACCTCACCCCATGCCTACCACGCAAGCCATACCGGACCCACCCTGCGCGACGTCCGCCTGCTCGCGGTCGCTGCTCTCCATTGCCTCACTGGGGGTCGAGGAAGTCTCCGCCATCCTCCGCCTGGCTACCGAGTTGGAAGAGGAAGACCCGGTCGCCCGCGCCCGGCGGTTGGCTCATCGCCGGGTGGCGCTGCTCTTCTACGAAGCCAGTACCCGCACCCGGACCTCGTTTGAGCTGGCAGCCAAGGGCCTGGGCGCGGACACGGCGCTGATCAGTTCGCAATCTTCTTCGATTGAGAAGGGTGAATCGCTGAAAGACACTGGGATAACGCTGCGCGCCCTGGGCGCGGAATGTATTATCTTGCGCCATCTATCTTCCGGGGCACCTTACCTCCTGGCCAAGGTCACCGGCCTGCCGGTGTTGAACGCCGGCGACGGCATGCATGAGCATCCATCCCAGGCCCTGCTGGATGTGAGAACCATGCTCCGGGCACTGCAACGCTCCGAAGGGGAACCAGGCGAAACCCTTCTGCAGGGAATTACGGTGGTCATCACGGGCGACATTCTGCACTCTCGCGTAGCCCGCTCGAATGCGCTCTTGCTGCCGCGGCTGGGGGCTCGGGTGATCCTGTGTGGTCCGCCCGCGCTCTTGCCCGAGGTGGCACTCGAACTGGGGCCCGGGATCAGCATCGAGCGTGACTTCGATCGGGCGCTTAAGCAGGCGCAGATTGTCATGATGCTGCGTATTCAGAAGGAGCGGTTGACCGGGGTGCACATTGACCTGGAAGAGTACACCTCACGCTATCAACTGAACCGTGACCGGCTGCGTGCCAGCGCGCCGGAGGCGATCGTCATGCACCCGGGGCCCATGATCCGTGGGCTCGAGATCTCGAGCGAGGTGGCGGATGGGCCGCAGTCGGTGATCGCCGAGCAGGTACGAAACGGGGTGGCCATCCGCATGGCTTTGATTCATCGCGCGCTGGTGGACCCGGCGCCTCGGACCGAGGCGGCGGCTGAGGCCGTTGCGGTTAAGCAGCCTGGGGCGAAGAAGCGAGGCCGCGCTTGAGCGCAATGCTGATTCGCGGCGGTCACCTGGTCGATCCTTCGGCCGGGGTAGATGCGGCCCGCGATGTCCTGCTCAAGGACGGCCGGGTGGTTGCGATTGAGCCCCCAGGTAAATTGAACACCGCCGCCAAACAGGCAGAGGCGGAGATCATCGAGGCGAAAGGCTTGGTGGTGGCTCCCGGGCTGGTCGATATCCATGTCCATTTGCGTGAGCCCGGACAGGGTTACAAGGAAACGATTGCCACCGGGACTGCGGCCGCGGCGGCGGGTGGATTTACCAGCGTGTGCGCCATGCCGAATACAGTTCCCGTCAACGATTCGGTAGAGACGACACGCTGGATGCAGAGTACGGAGCGCAATCCGAGTGCGCGGGTGTTCCCCATTGCGGCGGCGACCCGTGGCAGTACCGGGGAAGCGCTGACGGAATATGGCTCGCTGAAGGCAGCGGGTGCGGTGGCGGTCAGCGATGATGGAAAGCCGATACTGGGCGAGGCGATCATGCACCAGGCGCTGGCGGCGGCAGCGCGGGCTGGCCTTCCGGTGATCCAGCATGCGGAGGACACGCGCATGACTGTGGGATGCTCGATGAACGCCGGCGCGCTTGCCTTCCGGCTCGGCTTGCGGGGAATGCCCGTGGCTGCGGAAGCCGGCTTGGTGGAACGCGATATTCGTCTGTTGAGTGAGCTCAAGGGAGGCCGTGCTCATTTGCATGTTGCCCATTTATCGACCGCGGCGGCGCTGGATGCGGTGCGCAAGGCCCGGCGCAATGGCTTGCACGTAACCTGTGAGGTGGCGCCGCATCACTTCGTGCTTACCGAGAGCGAGGTGGGGGAGTACAACACCAATGCCAAGATGAACCCGCCGCTGCGGGCTGAGTCCGACCGCAAAGCGATGCTCGAGGGATTGCTCGACGGTTCCATTGATTGCATCGCTACCGATCATGCTCCGCATGCCACCCATGAAAAGGAGCAGGAGTTCGAACGAGCGCCGAATGGGATTACCGGGCTGGAGTCGGCCCTGGGTCTGACCCTTGATCTGCTGCATCGCAAGCATAAGGTCTCGCTTAGCCGGTTGATTACCCTGCTGAGTACCCAGCCGGCCAACCTGTTGAACCTGCGCGGCCGGGGCAGCCTGATTGCCGGTGCCTGGGCAGATGTGGTGATCTTCGATCCCAAAGCAGAATGGATCTTTCGCGCCGCAGCCACCCGATCCAAGTCCAGCAACACTCCCTTTGATGGGTGGACGATGCTGGGAAAAGTACGCATGACCATCAGCGAAGGCCGGGTGGTCTACCGGGCCGACTAAAAGATGAAAATGCTGCGGACAAAGTTTGAAGGTTTAGCCGCTCTGAGAAGAGGGTCGATCCGGCTGCTATCCCGAGCAGCAGCCCCAAGCAGAAGCGGGTCACCGGCATATTGCCGTGCCAATGCAGCATTCCGCTGCCAACGTCCAGTAGATTGAGCAGCATGGCTACCGCCAGCAAGCGAATGGTCGATACCTTTCCCAGGCGCAGGAGCGTACCCAGCGCGACCCCGCAATAAATACCCAGGCAGCGCACGCACACGGCGACCGGTGAGCCTCCAATGACGAAACTTCGCGTCGGATCCTGGTGGCAGAGGCGGGAGAAGAAGCTGCGGATGAGTAACGCGGTCAGCGGATGGGTAGCAGCCAGCAGCGGGGCAACCAACGGAGCGAGAGCCAGGACCAGGATGGCGAACGGGAGTCTCAGTTTCATGATCCCCTGCATACACCTTATCTACCACTAAAGTGTCGCATCGATTCCTCCAGGTTGAAGGTACCCTTTCGTCTGAGGCGCCTCCCCCATGAATGCTTCCCCCATCCGCCGGCGCGCGATCGCCGCGATTATGGCCTCCACGATCACCCTGGCCGGTTGCACCAATAAGGCGAGCACTGCCCCTGCCGGGCAGACTCCGGCAGGCACGGCGAACACCAATCCTGCCGGCTCTAATACGGCCAGCGCAGCTCCGGCGATCCAGGCACCCGCAGCGCCTGCACCTCAGCCCGCCCCCCTGGTCCTCCCACGCGGCACGCGGCTGGAAGTGCGCTTGAATAGAACCATTGATGTCAAACATACGGAGTCCGGCGACCGGTTCGCAGGCACCCTGGCTGAGTCGGTAGTCGTCGGCAACACCGTCGCTGTTCCCGCAGGGTCCGGCGCTACGGGGGAAGTGTTGCTGGCCCACAGGCGGGGAAGATTTAAAGGGCAGTCGACGTTGGCCTTGACGCTGACCCGTCTGGACGTCAATGGCACCGGCTATCGCATCGATACTGGAACTCTGGCCCGAAGCAAGAAGGGCAAAGGCAAGCGTTCGGCCGCTTTCATCGGCGGCGGTGCGGGCATGGGTATGTTGATTGGAGGGATTGCGACTGGTGGGGTTGGCCTGCTCGTCGGCGGCTTGGCCGGCGGCGGTGCCGGTGCCCTGGGCGCCGCCTTTACCGGCAATCGCGATCTGTCGATCCCGGCCGAATCGGTTGTGACCTTCCGTCTGCAGGATGCACTCACCCTGGCGCCGGAGACCCAGGTGAGCGCGCTCCAACCACACTAGACGTTTGACATCTGATTGACCCAGCAGCGATGGTGGATCCATGCGCATCCTCCTGTTTGCCTTTCTCATTGGCTGCGTTTGCGGCTTGCGCTCGATGACTGCTCCAGCCGTAGTCGCCTGGGGGGCTCATCTGGGCTGGCTGCACCTTGATGGCTCGTGGTTGGCCTGGCTGACTAACAAAATCTCCCTGGTGGTCTTTTCCTTGTTGGCCGTTGGCGAGCTGATCGCCGACAAGCTGCCCTTCATCCCGGGGCGAACGCAGGCGGGCCCGCTCGGAGCGCGTATTGTCTTCGGTGCCATCTGCGGAGCGGCTTTGTGTCTTTCCGGCAGTGCATCGCTGATTCTGGGAGCGATCCTGGGAGCACTGGGCGGGATCGCCGGCGCCTTCGCAGGTTACAACTACCGTCGCTGGTTGAGCCGTGGAGCGAAGCTTCCCGATCTGCTGGTCGCGTTGCTGGAAGATCTGGTGGCGGTGGGCGGCGGCCTGCTGCTGGTCTCCCATTTATAAAAACTTCGATTCATCTCCCCGTTGTTGGCATCCTAACCTTGCCTGGAGGTAGGGCATGGAAGATTTTGACGCCATCATCATCGGCTCGGGTCAGGGCGGAAATCCCCTGGCCGAGGCGCTGATCGCAGCGGGTAAGAAGACGGCGATGATTGAGCGCCAGGATGTCGGCGGAACTTGTATCAATCGCGGTTGCACTCCAACAAAAACCATGGTGGCCAGCGCGCGCGTGGCCTATCTGGCACGCCGCGGTGCCGGCTATGGCGTCCACACCGGCCCCGTTACCGTCGATATGGGCAGGGTGCGGGAAAGAAAGCGCGCCATCGTCAGCAGCTTTCGCCAGAGCCGCGAAAAGCGCCTGGAAAAAGTGCATGCGGACCTCATACGAGGGGAAGCTTCCTTTACCGGTCCGAGGCAACTCCGCGTCGCCCTCAACGGCGGCGGAGAGCGGTTGCTGCGTGCGGCTCAGATCTTTATCGATACCGGTACGCACAGCGCCCAGCCGGCGATGGCTGGTCTTGACACCGTTCCGTATCTCGACAATGACAGCATCATGGAGCTGGACCAGGTGCCCGAGCACCTGTTGGTTTTGGGGGGTGGCTATATCGGGGTGGAATTCAGCCAGATGTTTTGCCGCTTCGGCAGCCGGGTCACGGTGATTCAGTCAGGGCCGCAACTTCTGCGAGAAGAGGACGAGGATGTGTCTGCGGAGGTGTTGAAGATCCTGCGTGAGGATGGCATCGATATCCTGCTCAATGCCCGTGCCCAGGAAGTGAAGCCGGGCATCGCTTTGAAGGTTTCGATCCAGGGCCAGACGCAGTTGGTTGAAGGATCTCATCTCCTGGTAGCGACCGGCCGGGTGCCCAACACCGCCGCTCTCAATCCTGCAGCGGGTGGCATAGAGACCGACGAGCGGGGATTCATCCGCGCGAATGAACGGCTGGGTACCTCGGCTCCGGGGGTATACGTGATTGGCGATGTGAAGGGAGGTCCTGCCTTCACCCACATCTCCTACGACGATTACCGGATTCTCAAAGCAAACTTGCTCGATGGTGGCGATCGTACGACTCGCGATCGCATGGTGCCTTACACCGTGTTTATGGATCCGCAGTTAGGCCGGGTGGGCATGACCGAGACCGAGGCGAAAAAAAGCGGAAGGAAGATCCGTGTGGCGCGAATGCCCATGACATCCGTGGCTCGAGCGCTCGAAGTGGACGAAACGCGCGGCCTGATGAAGGCCATTGTGGATGCAGAGACGGAAGAAATCCTGGGAGCGACGGTGCTGGGTCTTGAGGGCGGCGAGGTGATGTCCGTGTTCCAGATGGCAATGATGGGCCATTTGAAGTGGGGCGTGTTGCACGATGCAATTTTGGCTCACCCTACTCTAGCCGAGTCGCTCAACAATCTATTCCTTCACTTCGACGACGACAAATAAGTGTCCAGATAATCCACCATTCCCCTCACACCAACTCTGGACGGGTGCCCCATGTTCGCACCAGCGTACGTGGGTCAATAAGGTTGGGCGAAGCCCATCAAAGGTCTGTCTTTTTCCTCTTTCCGCAACATTGGTGGTTGCGCAAATGGAGTGCTGCACACCGTAACCGTCCCCTCAGACGCGCAGGTCGACTACTGTAGCGCCAGCCCCACCTTCGCTGGGGCCGGCCTCGGCTACCAGGGCTACGTGCGGGTGCCGCTCCATGAGCGCCCGCAAGGCCTTGCGCAAAACCCCCATACCCATCCCGTGAACAATCCGCACCCGCGGCAACCCAGCCAGAAACGCACGGTCCAGGTACTGCTCCAACTCGCCGGTGGCTTCCTCCACTGTGCGCCCGATCACGTTCAGCTCGGGGCGCACCGAATCCTCCGGGTGAGCGATTGAAACGGTGACCCCGCGGCTCCGTGCCGCTTCGAGGGGGCTCGCAGCCATGGGCGGCCGGGCAGAGGTGACCTCCGCAATATCATCCCGGGCGACGCGCATTTTCATCGGCCCGACCGCCACTTCAAAAACATTGCCGTCCACTTGCCGCTGCACTACGCCGGTCTTGCCCAGCGACTTTAGTTTGACCGTATCCCCCACCGACACATGCCGGACCAAATGCGGCTGCGCATGCGCGTCTCCCCGGTCAGCTCCGCTGTGTTGTGCAACCACGACGGAGTTAAATTGCTCGCTGAACTCCCGCCGCAGGCGAGCGATGCGGCGCTCGGCATCTTTTGATAGCTTCTGCTGCGCGGCGCGGTCGTCGATGGCCCGCACCGTCTCCCGCATCTGGTAGGTAAAGTCCTTTAGCAACGACTGCAGTTGCTGTTCCAGATCGCGCACTTTTACCCGCCACTCCTTGAGCCCCTCGGTCTCCAGTCGGCTCTTCTCCCGTGCCACCTCCTGCTCCCGCCGTTTCAGCTCCTCGCGTTCCCGGGAGACGGCATCCAGCTGGCTGTGGAGCTGGTCGAGGAAATGCGCTATGTCCCGGGTCTGGGTGTTTTGCTGGGCCCGCGCGTCGGCAACGATGGCAGGATTAAGACCCAGGCGCTGGGCGATGTTGATCCCGGCCGAAGCGCCGGGCACCCCCAATCGCAAGGCAAAGGTTGGCGCCAGCGTCTCTTCATCGAACCCTACGGAAGCATTGAGCACACCCGGGCGCTTGGCCGCGTAGAGCTTCAGCGAAGTGTGGTGGGTAGAGACGAGACACCACGCATGCCGCTCGAGAAAATAACCCGCGATAGCCACGGCCAGGGCTGCACCCTCTTCCGGGTCGGTGGCCGAGCCCAACTCATCGAGGAGCACCAGGGAATGCTCATCCGCCAGCTGCGAGATTCGCTCCAGGTTAGTGATGTGGGCGGAGAAGGTAGAGAGGTTCTGCTCGATTGACTGGGCATCGCCGATATCGGCCAGAAAGGCGTCAAACAAGGGAAAAACCGCCTCGGTGGCGGGCACCGGGATAGCCGCCTGGGCCATCATGCCCAGCAACCCGGCGGTCTTGAGAGCCACCGTCTTGCCGCCGGTGTTGGGCCCGCTGATGATGAGCTGACGCTGCTGGTCGCTGAGCGCCAGGGTGAGCGGGACCACTACCGCCTGCCGCGCGCGCAAGCGCTTTTCGAGCAAGGGGTGGCGGGCCTGCTTCAGCTCCAGGGACGGCGCCGCGGGGCCGGCAAAGCGGGGACGGATGCAGTCAAACTCGGCGGCAAAGCGGGCCCGCGCCTGCAGCCCGTCGAGTTGTGCCAGCGTAGCCGCACCCTGGGCAATGGCATCGGCCTGAAGGCCGATCTCCCGCGTCATGGCCAGGAAGATGCGCCTGGTTTCGGTCAGCTCTTCCTCAATCAGCCGAACTAATTCATTGTTCTGCTCGATGGTTTCGAGCGGCTCCAGGTAAACCGTCTGGCCGCTGGAGGAGGCGCCGTGCACTACTCCGGGGATGCGCCGCTTATGCTCCGATTTGACGGGAATGACGAAGCGCTCCCCGCGTATGGTGATCAGATCTTCCTGCGTGCTTCCCCCTTCCGACAGCTTGCGCAGAGTACTGCGCAGGCTCTCTTCAATCACTCGCTGTTGGCGCTCGATCTCGCGCCGGATACGGCGCAGATCTGCCGACGCGTTGTCGCTCAGCGAGCCGTCGGGATTAAGACGCGACCGAAGCGAGCGCGTCAGCTGCGCCAATTGGGCGCCCGCGGGCAACTGGCTCAGCGCCTTCAGTCCGCTGAGCCCGGAGGCCACCGCTTCCGGAGGGCTCTCGATGAGCGCCTGCCAGGTGGTGATGTTGTCCATCAGCAGTAGCAGATCGCGAATCTCTTCTGGTTCGAGCAAGGCTCCCTGGATGCGCGCCTTGTCGGTCATGCGGGTGGGATCGAACAAACCGCCCAGCGCGGGCGAGACCCCCTGGGCGAGCAGCGAGCGCATCTCGCTCACCAGGTCATGCTGTTGTTCAATCCAGGAAGGGTCCCGCGAAGGCTTCATGGCAAGCAACCACTCGCGCGCCACGGTGGAATGGACAAAGCTTGCCACCAGCTCCAGCAGGCGGCTCCATTCGAGCGCCTCGCAGCTGCATTCCTCCACCATCGACGGAACCGGCTCTAACAGACTCACTAGACCATGCTACAAGCTGGGTAAAGAGTCGCTGTTAACCCTCCACGATGCGCTTCCTTCTGTCACCTGTGAGTGGGTGGCGCAGGTCTTTTGTAAAATTTGATAAAATTCGATGTTTTTTGGGTGTTTTGGGACAAAACAGCCAATGCTTTGGTCAGCGGCGCCGGCCAAAGCGGTTCTTGTCTATAGAGAAGGGGACTCTGGTATCGGGAGCGAAATAATCAGCCATGGGGACACGAGGCAGCGATGAGGTCGTTTGCGATGGATTCAAGGGGCCGGCAAAGAAGGATGGCTCGCTAAGGTCAGGAGTTGGGCGGGGGGTAGGCTCGGGAAGTGGGCCATCCGGACCGCCGGGAGCGGATTGAGGCTCGGCGGCGACTTCTTCCTGGGGTGCTTCCGGTTCAGGGGCCGGGGGCGGCTGGGGGTCCACGGATTCTCCGTTCTGCTGGGTACGGGCCCATTCGGAGACATAGAATGGCGGGTGAACGAGGGGAGGGGCGGGTTGGTTCCGGGCGGAGACAGCGGAACGGGCAGAGATGCGGTCAGGAATTAGGCCCTCGATGGCGACGATCATAGAGAGGGCCTTGACCTGGGCGGACATGCTGTTGCGTGTCCTTTCGGGGTCCAGGTTGGCGATTTCCCAGAGACGAGTCAGGATTTGGTCGCGGCTCACGTTGAACCGGCGCAGTTCCTGGGTATCCTGCTCGACGAGTTGTTGCTGAACGGCGGCCCGATGCTCAACCATGTAGGCGCGGACACGAGGCTTGGATTTGATGTAGGCGGCGGAATTGGGGTCGAGGCCGACGGCTTCTGCGGCCTGACGGTCGGTCATCTTTCCAGAGAGGATCAGGCGGGCAAAGGCCATTTCCTGGTCTGTGATGAGGTCGCTGACGTGATTTTTAGGCATAGCTTAGCTCCGTTATTGGGAAGTTGAGTGAGGCAGAGGTTTCTAACCCCCGTGGGGACGCAACAAAACATCCCGCCGTGGCGGGATGTTGGATTAGCTTATTTTTAAACAGGGATCTGGTGTGACACCGGACAGCGGAAAGACCGTCCTTCGCTCGCGAGTAGTCCGGGGAACTGCCGGAACCTGCCCGACTGGAGCGTTACGCGAGAGCCCGCTCCTGCCGAAATCATTTGTGGAACGACAATACAGGATAAAAGGCCTCCCGGCAACCGACATAAGCTGTTTATTCCTACGCTACCTGCAGCAGCTCCCGGGCAAAACCCAGGTCTCAAAGGTGAAGCGCACTTTGCGATCAGTGGGCGGTTTGGCCGAAGCGTGCCGTGCCCGGAAAAAGCCGCTGTTGCGGCTACCCCCAACCGTGTCTTTCCGCAGCCTGTTTAGCCCCTGCTTGTCTGCTGGGTCACGAACTATTCCGTAACCCGTTAACTCTTTTTCGAGTTTCTCGCCGAACCAGCCAACGTTGTTACGTAAAAACGTAGTATTCTACGTAGGAATATGGCCAGAACAGCGCCCCAAATCAAGGTTGCGGATGAAGTATGGCTGGCGACCGCTCTCCTACACCGGGAAAATCCCTCCGCTGAAGACTTTTCCTTGAAAGAGATAGAGGACCGTGCGGCTCAGGAGGACCTTATCGACGAACGCCGACGAGGTGTCTATCAGCACATCGTCCAGCATTGCGTCGCAAACCGCCCTCCAAACCCGAATGACTATCGCATGTTGTACGAGACCCGGCCCAAATACCGGCGCTTATTTCGCATCGGTGACAGCTACCATCCCGAGCGTCAGGGCAAGATCACCCCTGAAGCGGATGACATCCCACGGCGTTATGACGATCTGCTGCAGTGGTACGAAGAGTGGAGCCGGTCTCAGGTGGAAAGAGCAATTCAGTCCGATCCGCTGCTCGCCCTTTATGGCTCGGGCAAACACCTGTGGGCCGACGAACACGCTGACGAATACGTGGCGCGTTTGCGCACCGGTTGGAAATGAGCCGGGTCTTTTGGGATACCAATATCTTCATCTACTTTTTTGAAGATTATGGCGAAGCGGGCAAGAGCGCGCGTGCCTTGCGTGAACGCATGCTGATGCGAGGCGACCAGCTGATTACATCGGCGATGACGGTGGGCGAAATTCTCGTCAAACCTCGTCAGCAGCAGAATCTTGATCTCTGCCGAGAGTACGAGCGGGCGATCACGTCTACGGCACTCGTCCTTCCCTTCGACCTCAATGCGGCGCGACGATTCTCCGTCCTGCGTTTGAATCGGTCGCTCGATCCGCCGGATGCCATTCAGTTATCGTGCGCCGCCACCGTGGACACTGACTTATTTATCACCAACGATAGCCGGCTTTCTGGACTTTCCGTACCTGGAGTCCAGTTCATCGTCTCTCTCGATCGAGCTCCCCTCTGAGCCGCGTAAAATCACTGCATGGAATTTCCTGTCACCCGCCTGCGGCGTTTGCGGCGCACTGAGGCCATGCGTTCGCTGGTTCGTGAAGTACATCTCCGACCGGGGAATTTGATTTATCCCCTGTTTATCTGCCCCGGCGAAGCCATCCGGCGCGAGGTCAGCTCCATGCCCGGGGTCTACAACCTGTCCATTGACGAAGCCCTGAAAGAAGTGGAAGAGGCGGCGGGACTGGGCTTGGCCGGGCTGCTGCTGTTCGGGCTTCCCGCGGTCAAGGATGAGGAGGCCAGCGGAGCCTGGGCGGCGGACGGCATCGTGCAGCAGGCGCTGCGCGCGTTTAAGCCGGCAGCCAAAAAGCTGGTCCTGATCGCCGACGTTTGCCTATGCGAATACACTTCGCATGGCCATTGCGGAGTGGTCCGCAAGAACGGCGAGGATTACGAAGTAGAGAACGACGCCAGCCTGTGTCCGATTGCCCGCACCGCAGTCTCGTTAGCCAAAGCCGGAGCGGACATCGTGGCTCCCTCCGACATGATGGACGGCCGGGTAGGAGCCATTCGCGATCACCTGGACGATGCCGGGCTGGAGCAAGTGCCGATTCTTTCCTACGCCGCCAAAGTGGCTTCTGCTTTCTACGGGCCCTTTCGCGAAGCAGCCGACTCGGCGCCGCAGTTCGGCGATCGGCGTACTTATCAAATGGATGGAGCTAACCTGCGCGAGGCTATGCGGGAGATCGATCAGGATATAGCGGAAGGCGCGGACATGATCCTGGTAAAGCCAGCCATGCCCTATCTGGATGTTCTTCGCGCTGCGCGGGAGCGGCTGGATGTGCCCATCGGGGCTTACCAGGTGTCAGGGGAATACGCCATGCTGCAGGCGGCCTTTGCCAAAGGCTGGCTCGATCGGGAACGCGCCATGATGGAATCGCTGGTCTCCATTCGCCGCGCCGGGGCAGACTTCACCGTAACCTACTTCGCCAAAGAAGCCGCCCGTCTGCTCGGCTGACCGCAAGCGAAACACTCCACAAAAGAACACGGCTGCCGGAGACTATTCTTGCGTTGAAATACTATTTGCAAAATAGGTATTCAACTCATATAGTAGATCCTCATGGCAAAAGACCCTGAACGCCGCGACCTGTTCTCTGGTGCTTTGGACCTGATGATCCTGTATTCGCTGGGGTTGAAACCGATGCATGGCTATGCGTTAGTCAGGCACATCAAGCAAGCTTCCGATGACCTGCTGCAGATCGAGGAGGGTTCCCTCTATCCGGCACTGCAGCGATTGTTGAAAGAGGGACTGCTGGAATCCGAAGCAGGGACTTCGGCGAAGGGGCGTCCGACCCGCATTTATCGATTGACGAAATCGGGGGCCCGGCACCTGGAACGAGAAGCCAAGAGCTTCGAGAAGATGTCCACCGGGATCGCGCTGGTGCTCACTGCCGCCAAAGTTTAGGAGTGTTCCGTCATGTCCTGGTTCATGCGACTCTTTTCCCGCCGTCGCCGCTATAACGACCTTACCGTCTCCATCCACGAACACATCGCCGAAAGGGCGGAAGAGCTCATGGAGGATGGCATGCCGCGAGCGGTGGCAGAGCAAACTGCGCGCCGCGAGTTTGGGAACGTCGCCCTGATTGAACAGCGCAGCCGCGAAGTGTGGCAGTGGCCTACGGCGGAAAGCCTCCTCGGAGACGTCCGATTCGCGCTGCGCCAACTGATCAAATCTCCCGGCTTCACGGTCACCGCCGTTGTCACGCTCGCGCTCGGCATCGCCGTCAACGCCACCATGTTTAGCCTGGTCAGTGCGTTCTTGCTGCCGCATCTTCCCGGCCGCGATCTGGAAAATATGGTGGTCGTCTCCTCCGTCAATCCCGACTCATCTTTTCAGGCAGACACCAATCCTGTCTCTCCGCCCAACTATTTTGCGTGGGGAAAGGACACCAGCGTCTTCTCTGCGGTCACGGCGGCGAAGGAATATCTCACCGGCAGCTTGTCGGGATCCGCACAGCAGCCAGAACCGATTTCCTATGCGGCCGTCTCAGCAAACTATTTTTCAGTCCTCGGCGTCTCTCCGCAACTGGGTCGAGCGTTCGTCGCGGGCGAGGATGAGCCAGGGCACGACCATATCCTCATCCTCAGTCACGGCCTGTGGGAACGCCGTTTCGCTGCGGATCCTTCGATCGTTGGACGGCCGGTGCGCCTGAACCGGGAGGACTACGTGGTGGCCGGTGTGATGCCGGCGGATTTCCGCCTGCTTGGATTCGAGGATCAACTCTGGACGCCGCTCACGCTGACTGCTGCGGATTGGGCGCCCAGTGGCCGCAAGAATCGCTATCTCTACATGTTTGCCAGGCTCGCGCCCGGCATCACGCTCAAGCAGGCGCGGGCGCAGATCAACCTTCTCGCGCAACAGGCGCAGCAGGATTTTCCCGACACCGAGAGCCGCTGGGGCGCTTCTGTGAGGACGCTGCCGGATTTTCTCATTCACAACTTTGGCATTCGCACCGCCCTGGCGGTGATCATGACGGTAGTAGGTTTTGTGTTGCTCATTGCGTGCGCGAATGTTGCCGGCCTGCTGCTGACGCGCGCGGTTGGCCGGCAAAAGGAACTTGCGGTTCGCATGTCGTTGGGAGCAAGCCGTTTCAGAGTTTTGCGCCAACTGGTCACGGAAGGGCTGGTGATCGCGCTGTTGGGCGGCGGCGTTGGCCTGTTTCTCACTTACATTGGAATTCATCTCGTTCGCGCCGGTTTGAGCTTTAACCCGGCGATCAGCGCTGTTCCGGTTCGTCTCGACACTAAGGTGCTGCTCTTTGCCGCGCTGGTCTCACTTTTTTCGGCCATCGTGTCGAGCGTGGCGCCTGCGCTCAAGGCGTCTCGCACAGCCATCCATACAAATCTAAAGAGCGAGTCTCGTGGCGGCACCTCGGGCCACGCGCAGAATCGGCTGCGTGTGGTGCTGGTCGGTGGGGAAATCGCCATCGCGTTGTTTCTCCTCATGGGGAGCTGCCTGCTGATCCGCGGAGTCCATATTCTCGATCACCAGGAGCTCGGATTTAATCACGATCACCTTCTGACGGCGGGGGTGACACTCGATAAGGCGCGGTATGTCGATGCTTTCAAACAGAACCAACTGGCTCGTAGCCTGGTCACGCAGATGCAACAATTGCCCGGTGTCAAAGGTGCGGCTCTTGCCTCTCGCCTTCCGGCCTCTGGCGCCGGAAGCGTTTCTATTCACATCAAGGGTCAGCCACCATCGCGCTCGAACCAGCAGCACACAGCCGGAGATGTAGTGGTCACGCCGGATTATTTCCAGGTTGTCGGCGTTTCCGTGCTGAGCGGTCGCGCGTTCAGTGATCGCGACGATGCGACTTCGCCCCGAGTTGTGCTCGTCAACCAGGAGTTCGCCGGTAAGTATTTTCAGGACCACGACCCTGTTGGCCAGCAGATCCAGCTCGACATTGCCGACGCCCCGTCCGCATGGAGCGAAATCGTCGGTGTCGTCGGTAACGTCAAAAGCTACTCCCTGGATCCACGCATGGAACCGCAGGTCTACGAGCTTTACGTTCAGCGGCCGGTGGCTTCAGTTTCCGTAATGCTTCGATCAACCGCGGACCCGGCCAGTCTCACGCCGGCTCTGCGCCACGTGGTTGTGGGCCTCGACTCCGAGCTCCCACTCCTTCGGGTGATGAGCATGGACGGCGTGATCGAGACCCAGAGGGGCGGCAATCCTCTGTTCTCGCGTCTGCTGGCCACGTTTGCAATTCTCGCCCTCATCCTCTCTGCTATCGGAATCTATGGGCTGATCGCCTATTCCGTGCGCCAGCGAACCCATGAGATCGGCATCCGCCTGGCTCTGGGCGCGAAGCAGTCAGACATTTCGCGCATGATTTTGAGACAAGGCTTCCAAGTTGCAGCCGTCGGTTTGGCGATCGGTTTCACGATGGCGCTGCCGTTGCCGAAACTCTTCGACTCGATCTTCCAGGGCTCGATTCAGTTCGGTGCGCCTCTGATTTTTCCGATCGTCCTCGCGGTCATGCTCATGGTTATCTTTGGTGCAACTTTGGGTCCAGCGCGGCGCGCCACGCGGGTGGACGCTACTTCAGCACTCCGCAACGAATAGCTGCGTGCCGGCCTGCTAAGTGTAGTGCGTCACTCAGATGGTCATTTATTTGAAGCGTGTTTCCCTTCATTTTCGGGCGGGACCGGGCGGGAAAGGACGTACCACCGGGGCTAAAGAGTCTGGGTGAGAGCTCGGTCCTGGAAGGGCACGGCCTGAGCCGGGATGTGTCGTCCCTGCGGGACTCGCCTGATAAACCTTAGCCTACCCGGCACTGCCGTGCCGGGCTACAGGTTGTTCCGTCCCCTTCGACAAGCTCAGGGCAGGCTCTGCGGGACTGCTTGGTTGCGGCCCGTAAATGACACTGCCATAGCCGGCTTTAGCCGCTGAGGTACGGTTTTCCATCCTCTGAATTCTCTTCTGCGCTGATAAAAGATGCCCTCAGGGGCTAAAGCCCGACATATTCTCAATTGTTGCGGCCCGACTAAAGTCGTGCCCTGATACAAAACAGAGCTTTCGCGCAGCCCGTAAAGTTGTCCCCTGAGGGAAGTCGGGTTCTCACGCAGGCTCTAAAGCCCGGCATATTTGCAATCTTTACGGCACGACTAAAGTCGTGCCCTGATACAAAGCCCAGTTCTCATGCACAGCTAAAGCCGGTTTGGTTTAGAAGAATAAAAAGGCCCTCAATTTATATACCGGAACGATCGCGCGGGCATGAAAGCCTGTGGAGCCCAGTCCTGGGATGGAGCAAGGTTCGGTTAAGGAGCCTCCTCCTCCACCTCGACGGCATCCACGCTTGCATAATTGACGTCCGGGACGAAGGATAGAATCAGCTTGCCCTGCGCATTGGGCCGCAGGCCATGATACGTCTTGAATAACGCACGCGCGGGGCCTGCCTCCTTCAAGATATCCAGCTTGCGGGTCAAGGCAGCGCCATTGCAAAGGACATCGAAGACGCGGCTACCCACGCCCCCTTTCTTCGTGATGTCCGTTCCCCAGTACTTCTCGGAGAAATAGAGCGTGATCTTATAGGTTCCCTCATCCACGGGAATGGCGTAGGTGAAGTTGCCGTAGCGCTCTCCGCTATAGAGGCTCGGCTCCGCGGTGCCGGCAATCGCAACCTTATCCGCCGCAAGCTGCCCGCTGCTGTAGTAGGTGTCGGGCATCCACAGGTTTCCCGCTTTATCCACGAAGAAGCTGTTCTGCGCCACCATCCGAATTGGGCGCAAGCGATGCGGCAGCCCGGCCACGATCTCAATCGCGTTGAGGATCGGCAGGCCCAGCGAGCCGGCAAAGTCGAGGTGAAGATAGCCATCCTTCTCCGGAGCTATATCCCGAAACACGCGTACGTCCGCGGTATTCGCCCCGGCGTCGGAGACGATGTCGAATTGCGTCAACAGCGGGCGCCCGTTGAGTTGAACATCAAAAACACGGCTATTCTCTCCGCCGCCGAGTGAGCTGGCGGGGCTATACGTAGTCTCGGCAAAATGAAGCCGCAATTCGTAGGCGCCGGGAGGCAGAGGAATTTTGTAAGAAAAGACGCCCGTTCTGGCCGTGAGATACAACTCCGGGTTGCGAGTACGGGCGATATGCTGGTCGCGGAGCTCGGTGACAAAGCCGCCGGCGAAGTATCGGTCTCCCGTCCACACGTTCCCTTCCTCATCCTTAAAAATCGGCCGCGAGTATCCGCATCGAATGCGTACCTCCGGTCCCGGGAGCAGAGAAGAGGTGGAAAACGTTGACGCGGGCGGCACACCACCCGGGTTCGCATGACGGCCGCGATTGAGCCACCATGTCGTCGAAGCAGCGGCAGCGACCATCGCCAGGGTCACGCCCAAGGCCAGGAATCGTCGTCGACCAAAGGAACGCCTGTGTATCTCGGCTGACGGATTCTCTGCCGGATGGCTGCGATCTTCCTGATTGGCCTGATCTCCTTCCGGGGTCCAGTAAGGCTCGTCCGTGTCGACCGTGGCTTCCGGATTTGCCGCAGCTGCGGTCAGCACCGAATCCGGGATCCGATTCTCAAGCAGCACTTGAGAAATCCGATCGATGAACTGGGGACGATAATGCCCGGTCGCCACCACGATCTCTATCGGTTGGTCCGCGCCCTCCCCGTCATAGAATTGGCGCAGCTTTTTCCGCAGCCGAAAAACCTCTACGCGAACGATGGAGTCGGTGGCCTGATCGAATGACTGGGGGCGGCGAAAGACATCCGTCGCGATGGAATATTCCTTGATGGCATCGCCCTCGAAATATCGTTCGCAAATATATTTGAGCAGGCTAGCCAATCGCGGCGTGGTTTCGAGGATATTGGAGGCCAGTATTGCGTCGAGCGCCGCCCGCTCCTGAGCTCTGCGGATCGGATCCACCTGTCCCGGATGAGGAATGGTTCCCGAAGTAGTCATGCCCCGAATATCTCCACTACTCCACTGTCACCGGAGTTCAGCCCCGCGTTCACGTCCATCAGGCCCTCGTACGTCGATGATTAAAAAGAGTTAAGCTCCGCACGCCCAAGAGCCCAACCGACTATAAATTCTCATCGCACAACAATGTAACCTTCAAAGTAACCGTCCGGCAACTGGAAGGTAACCAGCGTAACGTTTCGCCTCCTAGCCCAAATGCCTAGAGTCTGTATCGATTTGAGACGCGCCCGCTTCTCGCTTCGGAAAGGCTTCCTCATGGCACACAAGTCGAGTCAATTCAAGCTTTGGCCCCTTCTGGCGGTTCTCTTGCTGTCCTTCGCCGGAATGACTGCAGCCGCCCAGACACAAAACTGGACTCTGATATGGAGCGATAATTTCAGCGGCGCCGCCGGATCCGCTCCCAATCCCAATAACTGGACCCTGCAGCAAGGCCTCACTCCGGACGGAGCTCAGTCTTACAACTGCCTTTACGGGCAGACTACGAACGGGTGCAACCCGGCCACTCCGAACGTCTATCTCGACGGCAACAACCACCTGATCATTAAGGCCCTGGGGGCCGCGGGAGCCCCCAACGGAGTGACCAGCGGGCGACTCTTCACCAGCAACACCGCCAACACGGCATTCATGTTCAGTACGCAGTATGGCCGCATCGAGGCGCAGATGGTGCTGCCCGCAGGCAGCGGAAACCAGGGCGTGTGGCCGGCCTTCTGGATGCTCGGGACCAACATCGCCGCCGTCAACTGGCCGAGTTGCGGCGAGATGGACATCATGGAGTACATCGGCGCCGCAAACCCGACCCAAATCTACAGCACGCTTCACGGCCAGGCTTATGCCGACACTGGGCTAGGCATTCGCGACACGCTGAGCGGCGGGTGGACTGGCACCCATACCTTCGGCGCAATCTGGAGCCCGAACCAGATAAGTTTTTATGTGGATGAGATTACTAACGTCATCGGCACTATCTCGGCAGACGACATCATGGCGGATCAGTCCTGGGTGAACGGCGGACTGGCTGCGTGGCCGTTCAACAATCCCATGTTCCTCATTCTCGACCTGAACATGGGTGGTCCGTTTCCAGGCAACGTCAGTGCCGCGACTACCTACCCCCAGATCCTTCAGGTGAACTACGTCAACGTATACCAGGCGACCGCTCCCGCCGCGCCCACAAACCTGACGGCGACGGCGACCTCGCAAAGCCAGGTGGCGCTCAATTGGACGGCAAGCACGAGCAGCGATGTGACATACAACGTTTACCGCAGCCAGGTCTCTGGAGTTGCTCCGCAGTCCCAGGCACAGCCGAATCCAGCCACGCTGCCGCAAATCAATCAGACGTTGATTGCCAACAACATTACGGGTACGACCTACACAGATGCCAATCTTTCTCCCGGCCAGACCTATTACTACACCGTAACCGGCAGCGGCGAATATTCAGGGGAAACGGCGGCGCAGCCAGTACAGGTGGCCATGCCTGCCAGCGGAGTTGGGGCCAACGGAGGCGCCATCTATGTGAGCGCAGCTGGGTATAGCGGCACCGGCAACTACATCGTCAACTCACTGGTGAGCGGCGGATTCACCAACGCATTTACCGCCGCCGAGAATACCAGCGGGGTCACCAATCCAGCGCCTCAGGACGTTTATCACAGCGAGCGCTGGGGACCACAAACCTGGACGATTGCTCATTTGACTCCGGGCGGCAGCTACAACGTTCGTATGCACTTTGCCGAGTCTGCCTGGACCGCCGCCGGTCAACGTGAGTTCAACGTGCTGATCGACGGCGACCAGGTGCTGACGAACTTCGATATCTTTGCCACCGCCGGTGCGCAGAATACGGTTGTCACCCAGACCATCAACGCCGTCGCCGATCGAAACGGAGTGATCTATCTGCAATTGGCGCCCGGGGCCGCCGACCAGCCCGAAATGCGGGCGTTGGATGTGACCCCTTCGACCGGGGGCACGGCTTACGGCGAGGCCGCCGGAGCAACTACCTACGTTGCCATCGATTCAGGCGGCCCCGGAGGGGAGGCGGCGACGGAAGGCACGTTTGAGGCTGACGCAGATGCAGGCAACTTCGGTCTGCCGGTAAATCCGATTACCCAGGGCGGCGGCACCAACACCACCACTCAGACCATCAGCACGTCCGGCGTGACCGACCCCGCGCCAGAGGCGGTCTATCAGACCGAACGCTACGGAGGATTCGGCTACTTCTTTACCGGCCTGGTTGCGAATTCCACCTACACCATTCGTTTGCACCTTGCGGAAGGGGTTGCCGATTACAACGTCGCGGGCCGTCGCGAGTTCAATATGGTGGTGAACGGCAACCAGGTGCTGACCAACTACGACATCTATGCGAATGCCGGCGCAATTGACCAGGCTGTCATTCCGCAAGTGACCGGAGTATCTGACGAACACGGGATTCTTTCCGTGCAGTTTACCCCTGGGTACGACGACCTTCCCTCGGTCCGAGGCATCGAGGTCACTCAGTCCACAACGGCGCCGGCCGCCTCCACGCCCGCGTTCAGCCCGGCGGGTGGAACGTATACCAGCGCCCAGACCGTCACCATCAGCGATGCAACGTCGGGCGCAATCATTTACTACACCACGAATGGGAGCACGCCGACAACCGCCTCGGCGGTGTACTCCGGGCCGATCACGGTCGGCGCGACCGAGACGCTGAAAGCCATTGCCACCGCTACCGGATATTCCACCAGCGCGGTGGGGAGCGCCGCTTACACTATTTCATCGCCAACGGCGGCAACCCCCACCTTCAGCCCCGGCGCGGGAACGTATTCCAGTGCTCAGAGCGTCACCATCAGCGACACTACTTCCGGCGCAACCATCCACTACACCACCAACGGAAGCACGCCGACAACTGCCTCGGCGGTCTACTCCGGGCCGATCACGGTTAGCTCGAGCGAGACCCTGGAAGCCATTGCCGCAGCGACCGGATACGCCACCAGCGCGGTGGCAACTGCCGCATACACCATCTCCTCGAGTGGGGGCGGTAGCGACTTGTTGGACATCAACGCCGGCGGACCAACGGTAGGCAGCTACGTGGCCGATGAGTACGATTCGGCCGGAACCGCGGCTGCCACGGCGTCGACGATCAGCACGGCGGGGGTGACGAACCCGGCGCCCGAGGCGGTTTACCAAACCCAGCGGTACGGCAACTTCACCTACACTCTTCCCGGATTTACAGCCGGAACCACCTACCTGGTCCGGCTGCATTTCGACGAGTTTTATTGGACCGCGGCGGGAAAGCGGGAGTTCAATGTCCTGATCAACGGCACCCAGGTCTTGACCGACTTCGATGTGTTTGCCACCGCGGGCTCGGATAACGCCGTCGTCGAACAGTTCAATGCAGTCGCGAATTCCACTGGACAGATCGTGATCCAGTTCGTCTCGGTGGTCGATAATGCCGAGATCAACGGCATTGAGATCGAAACCTCCGGCGGAACCGTGCCCACCGCGGCCACACCCGGGTTCAGTCCGGCCGCCGGAACGTATACCAGCGCCCAGACCGTCACCATCAGCGACACCACCTCTGGCGCGAAAATCTACTACACCACCAACGGAACCACACCCACCACTTCTTCGACGCTCTACTCCGGGCCCATCACGGTGAGTGCGTCGGAGACGATCGAAGCCATCGCCGCGGCTTCCGGCTACACCACCAGCGCGGTCGCGACCGCCGCTTACACTATCAACATCGCCATGACGCCGGCGGCGACGCCAACCTTCAGTCCGGTTGCCGGAACGTATTCGAGCGCCCAGACCGTCACCATCAGCGACGCTACTTCTGGCGCAGCCATCCACTACACCACCAACGGAACGACACCCACCACCTCTTCGGCGCTCTACTCCGGGCCCATCACGGTGAGTGCGTCTGAGACGATCGAAGCCATCGCCGTCGCTACCGGATTTTCGACCAGCGCCGTCGGCACCGCCGCATACACCATCACATCGGGCGGTGGCGGCACAGACGTCCTTGACATCAATGCGGGTGGAACGGCCGCGGGCAGTTACGTTGCCGACGAGGACTTCTCGGGCGGCAGCGAATCGTCCACCACCGCCGCAATCAACACTTCGCTGGTGGCCAATCCCGCTCCTCAGGCCGTCTATCAGACGGAGCGGTTTGGGGACTTCACCTACACCCTTCCCAATCTGACCGCGGGTGCAGCCTACACCGTGAATTTGCACTTCGCGGAAACCTACTGGACGGCTGCCGGGAAACGCGAGTTTAACGTTCTGATCAACGGCACCCAGGTGCTGACCAACTTCGATGTCTTTGCCGCCGCCGGCGGCGAGAATATCGCCATCGTCAAATCGTTCCCGGCAACAGCCAATGCTTCTGGGACCATTACCATCCAGTTCACCACCGGCGCCGCGGACCTGCCCAAGGTCAGCGGCATTGAGATCGCCCAGAGCGCGGCGACTAGCGATCTCCGGGTCGACTCAGGCGGGGTTGCGACCGGCGCCTGGCTAGCCGACGAGGACTTTACCGGCGGTTCGGCATCGTCGACGACGGCCGCGATCAACACTTCCCAAGTGGCGACTCCAGCCCCGCAGGCGGTCTATCAGACCGAGCGCTTCGGGGACTTTACTTACACCATTCCCAACCTGACGGCCGGCGCAAGCTACACCGTCAACCTCAGTTTTGCCGAGATCTACTGGACGGCTGCCGGGAAGCGCGAATTCAACGTTCTGATCAACGGCACCCAGGTGCTGACCAACTTCGATGTCTTTGCCACCGCAGGCGGCGAAGACATCGCCATCGTCAAGTCCTTCACCGCGACCGCCAGTGCTTCTGGGACCATCACCATCCAGTTCACCACCGGCGCCGCCGACTTGCCGAAGGTCAGCGGAATTGAGGTCGTGAACTAAACCTCGGACGCGAACTCTTGGCGTCATCCTCTTGGAGCGGCGGCGCGGTCATAGGCCGCCGCTTTAAGAGCCAGGCAAGCTGTTGGCTTGGCCAGACAATGAAGGTCGTCACTGTAACGGTTGCATATCTCCTCCTTTGGCAGGCAAAGGTACAAAGATCGCAGACCCCCGGGACGCCGGCAAGAAGGAGCATCATGGAGAACCATCTCATCCCATCTCAGGCCAAGCGCAGCGCGCTCCGGTTGTTCGCGATACTTTTGCTCCTGGTTGTAGCGCTATGCCCGTCGGCCGCGCGCGCCCAGCAGACGGAGCCTTCGCTGCCGGTCTCCCAGCGCTTCACCATCAATCTCGCCGCGGGTGTGCCGCAATACCTTGGGGATGCGGCCACGACTTCGAATCTGCCGCAGAGCAACTGGTGGTACGAGAACACCAACGACTCGGCGATGTACGCCACCCCAGGTTTTGTCGAGAGCACCGACAGCGCGGCCACCTGGAGGCAGGTTGGCCTTCCCTACGACGCGAATGTACCACGCACGTTCATCAACCAGGATTCCGGAGGCGGCCAAGGGTCGCTCGATGGACAAAACAACTGGTACCGTCTGCACATCAAGGTGGACCCGAAGTATGCCAGCCAAAGGTTCATGGTGGAGAACGAAGGCTCGCACACCGGCGTTCAGGCTTACATCAATGGCACGCTCCTGCCCGGGGTCAGCGCTGTTACGGCGGATGCGAAGGCATCGCATGTGGTCGGTTTCATTCCCGTTCTGGTTGACCTCACGCCGTACATCAAGGCCGACGGCGCCACCGACAATGTGCTTGCGGTGGATGTATCCAGGGGCGCGTCCTGGTTTGAGCAACCTGGCTTCTCCGGGGCTTTCCGCTTCGGCCAGGCCATGGCCGGACTGTTCCGTAACGTATACATGTTTGTTACAAATACAATCTATATACCGGTCAATGTGTATTCCAATCAGAAAACCTGGGGTACCTACGTCTCAACAGTATCCGAGGTTCCCGCAGCCGAGGGGACAGCAACGGCCGCTTCCGCGGTGGTGGCGGTGCAGACCAACATTCTCAATCAGTCGCCGGTGTCTCAGCAGGTTACCTTGACCACGCAGATCGTGGATGGGAAGGGAAACGTGGTTGTGACCGCTGCGCCCATAACCCAAACGTTGGCTCCCTTGTCCGCCAGCAACCCTGCGCCGTCCGGACCGGCGGGAATGTTCCAGCAACAGATAACGGTGCCGAATCCGACGTTGTGGTACCCCAACAACTCGATCTATGGCACTCCCTACATGTACAAGGTGTACAGCATCGTCAGCGTCAATGGCGCAGTGGTCGATGCGGTGCAAAGTCCGCTTGGTATCCGCACCATCACCTGGGATACGAATTATCCATACTTCAATGGCCATGCGATGAATTTGTGGGGCGGCTCCGGGCGCTATGACTATCCCGCCCTGGGCTCTTCTGTGCCGGATGAGCAGAAGTGGCGCGACCTCGAGATCTTTGCCGCCGCGGGCGGCAACATCTGGCGGCCGGGGCACTCATCGGAAAGCGAAGAGTTTGTCGAGGCGGCCGACGAATATGGAGTCATGGTCGACCAGCCGAGCGGAGACGGCGAAGGTTATTTCAGCGATCCGACCGCGGACGATGTGACGCTGAAGTATGAGTTGCATCGCGACATGATCGTTCGCGATCGCAACCATCCCTCGATTCTCGACTGGGAATCGAACAACGGCACCATGGAAGAATCTGTCGGCAAGGCCCTGATACAGGTGGACCAAACCTGGGACCCGATCAACACCCGTGTGGCCGCCGATCGCACGCCTGACCCGGTCAACGGCTACATGTTGGGCTGCACCCTGGAAGGTTGCGAGGTGGGCGTCAAGAATGAGTTCCCGAATAATCCGGCCTGGGGCTCGGAGTATTGGGGTACGGGGAGCGCCCGCGGTATGGCATACGACTACGAACTCCAGTTCGTAGCGCCCTTCATCGACAACTGGCGCAAGGGTGTAGCGGCGAAGGCCTTCGGCATGGCGCAGTGGTACTTTGCCGACACTCCGGGCGAAAGCCAAACCGCCTTTTGGGAATCAAACGGCGATGCCAAGGGTCCGGGGAATGTCAACGATATCCGGTCCATCGGCACTTCGATGGTCGACCAGAACCGCCTCCCGAAGCTGTTGTATTACGTCTATCAGGCTGACTGGACGCCTTACTCGGTCAAGCCGGTGGTTCACCTTGCGCATCACTGGAATCGCGCTTACGAGTACACCCGGGGCACCCCGATCCAGGAAAACGCCTTTAGCAACTGTCCGTCCGTCCAGTTGCTGATCAACGGTCTTCCCAACGATCCAGTGACCGGACAACTGCTCCCCAGTCAGACGCCGAATCCCCCGGACTCAGCCACCACCAATTTTGGCCAAAGCACCACCACGCTGCCGGGCCAGGTTCACTGGATGGTGAACTGGGCGGCGGGTACGGTCACCGCGGAATGTCTGGATATAAATGGAAACGTAGTTCCAGGCGTAACCGACACCAGAACGACCGCCGGTGCCGAAAACAAAATCGTACTCAGCGCTGTTCCCGAGTTGACCAAACCGGATGGGACCAGCTTCCAATGGACCGCGAATGGCTCGGACGCGGCCTTTGTAGTGGCTGAAGTCGAAGACGCGAATGGCAACTTGGTGCCCACTGCCGCGGATAATGTCACATTTTCGGTTTCCGGTCCGGCCGCCTACATGGGCGGAACGCAGCAATACGTTTACGATACCGGCGACGATTGGACGACTTACTATGTGGACGCTTTCTCCGCGCCCCAGGCAAGTGTCATCGGTGGGGTGCCCTACGCTTTCTTTCACTCCCCGGGCGACCCGGAGCTGAACTTTGAGGGCGGGCTACAAAAGATCGCCCTGCGTAGCACCTTCACTCCCGGAACCGTGACGGTAACCGCCACCGCACCTGGCCTCGCGCCCGGCACCGCTCAGCTCACTTCGGTCCTGCCTCCGCCCCCTCCGCAATCGCAACCTCCGTCCATTATCGTGCCTCCGGTGAACACCTCAACCACGGCCGGCTATCCCGCAACATTCACTGTTTCGGCAACCGGCGGTGGAACGCTCACCTACCAATGGTATGAAAATGGCGGCGCCATCGCGGGAGCAACCGGGACCACCTATAACACCCCAGCCACAACCCTTGCGGAAAGCGGCGAAAGCTTTACCGTAACGGTTACCAATAGCTTTGGCACGGTCAGCTCGAATGCCGCCACCCTTACCGTGGAGCCGGCGGCCAATGTGGCCATCACCACGCAACCTGTCTCTCAGGCAGCGGTGATTGGGCAGTCAGCCACGCTGACGGTGGTTGCGACCGGTTCGCCGGCGCTCACCTACCAGTGGTACCAGGTGGGCTTCGGCGTCATCTCCGGCGCGACCCAGCCCAGCTACTCGACCCCCGTGCTTACCGCGACGGGGACGGAAAGTTTCTATGTCGTAGTCGCGAATCCCATCGGAAGCGCCACCTCCAACACGGTGACGCTCACCATCAACGCGCCCACCCCGGTCACGATCGTTACCCAGCCGCGGAGCCAGGCGGTGGCGGAAAACCTTCCAGCAACCGTGAGTGTTACGGTTGGCGGTTCCACGCCGTACACGTATCAATGGCAATTCACGCCGGCGAATGGTACTGCTGCACCCGCGGTGAATGGCAACGGCACTACGAATTCCTCCACTATTTCCTACAACATCGAAGCGTTTAGCTCGGCCAATGTCGGCGCCTACACGGTCACGGTCAACAATGCGGCCGGCGCGCCCGCCACCAGCGCCGCGGCTCAGCTGACGCTGGCGCCTCCGGGGGCCAATTTGGCGCTGGACAAGACGGCAACCTCCAGCAGCACCCAGAATGCGTGCACCGATGGAACCACGACCCCGCCCTACACCGGGACAGGTTGCCTGGGACCAGAGAATGCAGTCGACGGCAACCTCTCTACCCGCTGGGGCTCCGCAGTGGCAAATGCACCGCCCACTACTCCAGTGGCGGGAGTGGACCCTTCCTGGCTGGAAGTGGATCTGGGCTCTTTCCAGGCCTTCAATACGGTGATCATCTATTGGGAAAACGCCTATGCGACGCAGTATGAGATTCAATACTCGACCGACAATGCGACCTGGAAAACGGCCTTTACTAACAACGCCGGCGTAGGCGGGACAGATACCGAGAATTTCCCCACTGTTCAGGGACGCTACATCCGCATGTTGGGCCAGCAGCGCTCCACGCAGTACGGCTACTCGATCTACGAGTTCCAGGTCTACGACGTTGCTCAATGCGGGAGCCCAGGGGAACGCTACACCATCAACGCTTCTACACCTACGCTGGTGACAGACAACCTGACCGGCCTGACCTGGACCCGCACCATTCAAACCGACACCGGCCCCGGCTCGCAGTTCACGGGCTTGGACGCGGCGACGTATTGCTCCAGCCTCAAGATGCGTTTGCCCACCGAACTCGAAGCGCTGGGCATCAGCGGCACCAGTGACGCCATCTGCGCGTTCCCGGGCGCGTGGAGCACTTGGACCTCCACCGTGGATCCGCAGAACGCCAACGACACCGCTTTCGTGAGTTATGACGGCACGATGTCCTACCAGGTCACGGATAACTACCCCGGTGAAACACTGTGCGACTCAGGGGCGGCGTCATCGCCTACCGCGGCGACGCCCACGTTTAGCCCTGCAGGGGGTACCTATGCCGGCGCCCAAAGCGTGGTGATCGCGGACGCCACCTCTGGCGCGACAATCTACTACACCACCAACGGAACCACTCCGACAACGACCTCGGCAGTCTACTCCGGGCCGATCGCAGTGAGCGCGACCGAGACCCTTGAAGCCATCGCGGCCGCTAGCGGATATGCGAACAGCGCCGTCGCAACCGCCGCTTACACCATCAACGCAGGATTGACTCCCGCGGCGACACCGGTCTTTACGCCCGCCGGCGGGGCTTACACCTCGGCGCAATCGGTGGCCATCAGCGATGCCACCTCTGGCGCGACGCTCTACTACACCACCAACGGGGCCACACCGACAACCGCTTCGGCCGTCTACTCCGGACCGGTCACGGTGAGCGCGACCGAGACCCTGGAAGCTATCGCCGTCGCTAGCGGACATTCCAACAGCGCCGTGGCAACCGCCGCTTACACCATTACCGCGGCGAGTGGCGGCAGCGACGTATTGGACATCAATGCCAGTGGACCAACCGTGGGCAGCTACCTCGCCGATGAAGACTTCGCCGGCGGAACGGAGTCGAACACCACCAACACCATCAGCACCGCGGGCGTGACCAACCCGGCGCCCGAAGCTGTTTACCAAAGTCAGCGTTTCGGCAATTTCACCTATACTCTTCCCGGTTTGACGGCCGGAGCCGCCTACACGGTCCGTCTGCACTTCGCCGAGTTTTATTGGGACGCGGCGGGAAGCCGGGTCGCCAACGTCCTGATCAACGGCGCCCAGGTGCTGACCAACTTCGACATTTTTGCCGCTGCCGGCGGCCAGAACCTAGCCGTCGTCGAACAGTTCAATACTTCTGCCAATACCTCCGGCCAGATCGTGATTCAGTTCGTCACGGTGAAGGACAACGCCGCGGTCAACGGAATCGAAATCGAAACTTCCGGCGGAAGCTTGCCTGCCGCGGCCATACCTACCTTCAGCCCGGCAGCGGGATCGTATGCCGGCACCCAGATGGTCAAGGTCAGTGATGCCACTGCCGGCGCAACCATCTACTACACCACCAACGGGGCTACGCCGACCACTGCCTCGACGCTCTACTCCGGGTCGATCACGGTGAGCGCGTCCGAGACCCTCAAAGCCATCGCCATCGCTGGCGGATATTCCAACAGCGCGGTGGCAACCGCAGCCTACACCATCACCCAAGGCACAGGCACCGATGTCCTGGACATCGATGCGGGGGGAGCGGCTGCGGGCAGCTACCTTGCCGACGAAGACTATGTGGGCGGCAACACTTCGTATATGTCGGCAGCCATCAGTACTTCGCTGGTGGCGAATCCCGCCCCTCAGGCTGTCTATCAGACGGAGCGCTTCGGGGACTTCACCTACACCATCCCCAGCCTCACCGCCGGCACAACCTACACCGTGAATTTACATTTTGCCGAGATTTACTGGGCGGCAGCAGGTAAACGCGAGTTCAACGTTCTGATCAACGGCGCCCAGGTGCTGACCAACTTCGATGTCTTTGCCACTGCCGGCGGCGAGGACATCGCCATCGTCAAATCGTTCCCAGCAACGGCCAGTGCAACTGGGACCATCACCATCCAGTTCACCACCGGCGCCGCCGACTTGCCGAAGGTCAGCGGAATTGAGGTCGTGCACTAAGCCGGTTCTTTCGGTCAATCTTTTCCAGGCGGCGCGCCGCTGGTATCGCTCGCCGCTTCAAGGCAATTTCAAAACCAGGCAACTGTTTGGAGCGAATCATGAAGGCAAATCGGATGACGCAAACCACTCTCGTGAACAGGCTGTTGTTTTGCCTGATGGCTGTGACACTTCTCTCAAGTGGGTGTGTGGCCTTCGCACAAACAGGCGCCAACGTCGTCGCCATCGATGCCGGCGGGGCCGCTTCCGGAATATGGGTGGCCGACGCAGACTTTAGCGGCGGGAACACTTCGTACACGTCGGCGGCCATCAGTACCACGCTGGTTGCAAATCCCGCCCCGCAGGAGGTCTATCAGACGGAGCGCTATGGAGACTTCACTTACACCATGCCCAACCTGACGGCCGGTGCAAGCTACACGGTCAATCTTGGTTTTGCGGAGATTTACTGGACGGCCGCCGGGAAACGCGAGTTCAACGTCCTCATCAACGGCGCCCAGGTGCTGACCAACTTCGACGTCTTTGCCACCGCCGGGGGCGAAAATATCGCCATCGTCAAATCGTTCCCCGCAACCGCAAGCGCCACGGGAACGATTACGGTCCAGTTCACTACCGGCGCCGCCGACTTGCCCAAAGTGAGTGGTATTCAGATTCTCTCCGGCGGAACAGCGCCGCCGGGCGGCACGGACGTACTGGACATCAATGCCGCTGGACCGGTTGTGGGCAGCTACCTGGCCGATGAAGATTTCGCCGGCGGCACTGCGTCGAACACCGCCAACACCATCAGCACCGCCACGGTGACCAATCCGGCGCCTGAAGCTGTTTATCAAACGCAGCGCTTTGGCAACTTCACCTATACGCTTCCTGGTTTCACGGCCGGAACCACCTACACGGTGCGTTTGCACTTCGCCGAGTCTTATTGGGCTGCGGCGGGAGAACGGCTGGCCAACGTCCTGATCAACAGCACGCAGGTGCTGACGAACTTCGACATCTTTGCCGCCGCGGGCGGCCAGAACATAGCCGTCGTCGAGCAGTTCAGTGCGGTGGCCAATGCCTCGGGACAGATCGTGATCCAGTTCGTCTCAGTGAAGGACAACGCCGCAGTGAACGGAATCGAAATCCAAACTTCCGGCGGGACAGCACCCACCGCGGCCACGCCCACGTTCAGCCCGGCTGGGGGAACGTATCCCAGTGCCCAGACGGTCACCATCAGCGATGCCACTTCCGGCGCGAAGATTTACTACACCACCAATGGAACCACGCCGACAACCTCCTCGACGCTCTACTCGGGGCCGATTCCAGTGAACGGATCCGAGACTCTGAAGGCCCTCGCCGTCGCCAGCGGGTATGCGAACAGCGCCGTCGCAACTGCCGCTTACACCATCACTGTAACCACGGGCGGCACCGACGTACTGGATATCAACGCCGCAGGTCCGGTTGTGGGCAGCTACCTGGCCGATGAAGATTTCGCCGGCGGAGCCGCGTCGAATACCGCGAACACGATCAGCACCGCCGGGGCCACCAACCCGGCGCCTGAGGCGGTCTACCAAACGCAGCGCTTCGGCAACTTCACCTATACTCTCCCCGGTTTCACGGCCGGAGCCAGCTACACGGTGCGTCTGCACTTCGCTGAGTTCTATTGGAACGCGGCGGGAAGCCGGCTGGCCAACGTCCTGATCAACGGCACCCAGGTGTTGACCAACTTCGACATCTTTGCCGCTGCGGGCGGCCAGAACCTAGCCGTGGTCGAACAGTTCAATACCACCGCCAGCACCGCCGGTCAGATTGTCATCCAGTTCGTCACGGTGAAGGACAACGCCGCAGTCAACGGAATTGAAATCGAAGCTTCCGGAACCGCGCCGGTTGCGCCGGTTGCGCCCAGCGGGCTGACGGCAACCGCTGTTTCCTCAAGCCAGATCAACCTGAGCTGGACGGCAAGCACAACCTCTGGAGTGCAATATGAAGTGTTTCAGGATGGGAGCCTGATCACTACCGTCAGCGGCACGACCTACTCAAACACCGGACTGGCGGCCTCCACGACCTACAGCTACACCGTCGAGGCCACCGACGCGGGAGGCACTTCGACGGCAGATGGACCGGTCTCCGCCACCACACTCGCAGCGCAAACAGGATCGATCGCTCCTCCGACCTCTTTGACTGCGGCGGGATCGTCTTCGCGGCAGATCGATCTGCGCTGGGTTGCGAGTACCACTCCTGCCCCCAACACCGCCCCAGTAAATTACCTGGTATACCGGAGCACAACGCCAACCTTTACTCCGTCAGCCGCCAATCTGATGGGCACCACGATCGGAATCACCAACTACCTGGACAGCAATTATCCCGCCACGCTTAGCCCCGCGGCGGGTCCTGGCGTTCAACCTTCGACCACCTACTACTACCAGGTGCTGGCCTCTACTTCGGCAGGAACTTCGGCAGCTGCTACCGCCTCCGCCACGACACTGCCGGCGGCGCCGTCCACCGCCGCTCCCGCGGTTCTGACCGGATTGGCCGCGCTGCCCGAGAACGCCAACGAGATCGATCTGCTCTGGAACTCGACCAACTCAGGCGTGGGCACAGCGGTGACGGAGTATTACATCTACCGCAGCCCGACGCCCGGCTTCACGCCCGCGGCCGGCAACCAGATAGGCACCACCAAGAGCAACTGGTTCCAGGACGCGCTCGGTGCCGCGTCGACCACGTATTACTACCAGGTGCTGGCCCACAACTCCTTAGGCGTTTCGCCGTCGAGCGCAACGGTCAGCGCGACCACCCCTGCGCTCAACCCTAACCTATGGGGAGGCGCGCCCTTCTTCGATGCAAGCGGGATTCCTGCCACGCCCGCCGGAGATGTCTTGACCGTCAAGTTCCTGAACCGGACGAACGGGAAGTACACCAACGACCAGATAACCTGGACCGCAACCATCAATGGAGTCGCAAGCGCCTACACCTTTGCGCAACAGCCGACCTTCGCTATGCCGGCAAATTCCGCGGGGCGCATGTACTTCTTCCTGAATGACCCCACGTTGAACGAGGACAACACTGACTATTGGGACTTTATCGAGTTCACCGTCGGCCCTACTTCCATCAACATGGACACCACGCGGGTGGATGCCTTCGGCGTCAAGATAGCCTTCAACCTGACTTGCGGCGATGGAACGAATGTAGCGCTGGGAGAAAATGAAGAGACCTTTATGGAAGACCGGTCGGTTACCTTCCAACGCTATGCCAACGCGGTTCCCTCCACAGCCGGGGGCGACTTCCAGTCGGATCTGGTCTATGCTCCGTATCGGATCATCGAGCCGGGCGCGGCGGGCTTCAACGCCGGCGGACCGGACCAGAACTACTACGCCAACTACATCTCTAACATCTGGTCGTTCAATGGAATTACCATTCCTCTCGCGGGGCCAAACGGTTCCGGCTTAGGTTCCAATCCAGACCTCTCCGCCGCGATCTTTCGCCATACCGCTCCCATCTCGGGCACGCCTGAGTTCAACGCGGCCGGTGATCTGACCAACCAGGGGATGTGGGGGAACCCTGCAAGCTTCTACCAGCTAGACCCCTACGACCATTACGCGCAGTGGATTGAAGCCCAGGCCATCAATATGCAACAGTATGCGTTTCCGTACAACGATGCGGGTGGATACTCGAGCGACATAGGCTGCGCAAACCCGAAAACGTTGCTGGTAGCTATCGGCTGGTAATGGGGAAAAGGCAATCATGACAGGCCTCGGCGTCGCCAGTAATGTCAAAAGCTAGAGATGCGGTCGTGGTTAAGCAGCTAATTAATACCAATCGGCAGCGCGTTCGATCCCGCGGCGCCGGGATTCGTCGCAACCACCGATGCAGTTCCGGTGTTCGACAGATCGCTGGCGGGGATTGCCACGCTGACATGCGTTGCATCCACGATGGTTGTTGTCCGGTAGCTTCCGTTCCACGTTACCGCGACTCCCGGCAGGAAGTTAGTGCCGGTCAGAGTGAGCATCGTATTGCCGCTGCCGTGCGTCAGCGTCGAACTCGAGGTCAGGCTTGCCGCAGAGCTGGTCTGCAGCAATTGCGGCGTAACGAAGGGTCCGCGCAGAAGCATGACCACTACGACTGGTTGATCGAGACCGAAGTCCGCGTAGGAAAGCATCGCCAGTCCATCCTGGCCCCAACGGAACATTGTCCACTGTGCCAGCACGCTGGATGCTGACGCCGGCATCTGCAGCAGTGCTTCCGGCAAATAGGTATTCAGATCGTACCGCGCCAAGCCGTAGGCCCAGGTTCCAGCCGTGTTCTCCGACATCAAAAATTCTTTCTCCAGCGATGGATCCGCGACCGCCCCCACACCAGAGGTTGTAATTCCCGCCTGGTAGAAGTCAACAGTCGGCAGCGTCGCTATTTGCGAAGGGGGTGTTGTCGCTGGATTGGCGATACCTCCACCCCATCCGTAGATCAAACCGTCCAACAGTTGGAACCCTCCGTAATAGCCGCCCATCCCATCCAGGGTGGTGCCATCGATGAGGGTAAGCCCGTCGGCATCCACCGTGTATCGGTAGAACTCAAAACCGCTCGACTGACTGTCATAGGTGTAAATATGAGACGCATCCGCAAATACCGGATCCACTCCCGTATAGCCGCCTTGAGCGTTAGGGCGGAAGCTACCCGTATTGCCTGATATATCGAAGATGCCATAGCCGCCTACTGCCAGAGTCGTATCAGTACCCGGCATGGCTGACAGCCAGGTAGCAGCTACGCTGGTGGTCGATCCCTGCTGTGTAAGTGAAAGCGGGACGGTGCTCTTGAGGCTCTGATGCAACAGGTCAAACTGCGCTACGCTGTTGGCTCCGCTGAGCCCCACCCAGAGGTAGTTTCCATCGGAAGTTTCTGTCATCACCGTGGGTTCGCTGCCGATCGGGATCGGAGTTCCCACCGTGCCGGTGACGGGATCGATGCTGACGATCGAGTTGCCAGTGAGGTTGGTCGCGGTGCTGGGAATCGTGGCATAGAGCAATTGTGAATAAGGGTCAAAGATGAGTCCGCTGGCCGGCACATTGACCAGGCCATAGATGGTGAGTGGCTGGATCTGCGAAATACCGCCACCAGGCAGAGGATTGGAGACGGTGATCGCCGCCCACCCGTAATTCGCAATCTCTGAGGCGCTCACAGTTGCGGTGAGCTGGGTTGCGCTCACGTAGGTTGTCGGTAGCGGTGTAGTGTCAAGGTTGACCGTCGAGCCCCCATTGAAACCTGTCCCGGTCACCGTCAGGGTAAAGTCTGCCGAGCTGGCCTGGACCAGGTTCGGCGAAATCGCTGAGACGGAGGGCACCGCGCCGTACACGTTTCCTGTGACCGTGGTGGCGCTGGTGGATTGATTGTTGGCGAGGTTTTGATCGTAGCTCGTGGAGGAGACGGAGGCTACTCCCGTCAGAGTTCCGGAGTTGGACGGAATCGCGCTCACGGTCACCGTGCTGCTCGCCCCGTTGGCCAGGTTCCCCAGATCGCAGGTGAAGGCTGTGCCCGTCTCGCAGGTTCCCTGGCTCGCGGTCACGCTGTTGATGATCAGCGAAGAATCCAGGTTCATCACCAGGCGTGCGCCCTGGGCAGCGTTCGGACCAGCGTTATTGACTGTGGCGACCCAGGAGACCGGCGTTCCTGTTGCCATCGTGGCCGCCGCACTTAGGGAGATGGAAAGATCGGCAGGCGAAGGAGAAAGATCTTTTACCAGCGGGGACTGCAAAATGTAGATCTGGCCGGGTCCGCCGAAAGAACCGGTTGGCGTGTTGAAGGCAAGCCCGTTCTGTCCCCAGCGCACGATCGTGCGGAACATCTCGCTGCCGTTCGCGGGAATGCTGCCGATCAGGTTGAAGTTGCTTTCATCGAAGGCCAGCACCTGGCCAGCGTAAATGGTATACGACAGCGCGATGAAAGCCCTTCCCAGCGCCGAATCCGAAACCACGGGCCCGTTTGCCGCCGTATTCGCACTGCTGTATAAGGTGCCAGCCAGTGCGCCGGTAGAGGCATTTAGCACCCCGCCCGTGGATAGATAAAGCTGCCCATTGTCGTACTGCATGGAATAGGGCTGCCCGGAGACACTGGAGAGGTTGGTAGTGGCGGATATGCCGCTGGAATTCACCGTCAGCTGATCGACGGACGTACCAGCCATGTAGAGAGTGGAGGCGGAAGACCCGAAGCCGACCGGCCCGTAGCCAACGCCCGATGAGGGATTCGCGCGCGCGACGCCGGAGTCGAAGATGGTCACTCCTGTCCCGCCGGCGAAGCTGCCCGCCATCGCCACCGCTACCGAGTTGGGTAGACCGGGGACGGCGGCCAGATACACTGCGGTGAAGGGCGGGTTGTAAACCCCTTCTCCGCCGCCCAGGGAAAACTGGTTGACTACCTTGCCTTGGACCAGATCCACCTGGGCCACCGCTCCCGCTCCATCCAGCCCTACGAAGAGCTGCGTTCCGTCGGTCGAAAGGGCTAGTGTATCGGGATTGCTGCCAACCCGGATTTGGCGCATCACGTTGCCCGTCGCTGGGTCCATGCCCACGACCGAATTGCCGGAAACCGAGCCTGCCGAAATCGGTACCGACACATACAGCAGTCCATCCGTCGGGTTGTAAACGATATCGTTGTTCGGCATCTGGATGTAAGTGGTATAGGCCAGCGGCGAACTGGTTCCCCCGCCCGGCGCCGGGGTGACCACTGTGAGACTCAGGTTTCCCGGGATGGCCACGCTTGTGGCGGGGAGGGTCACCGTGAGTTGCGACGAACTCACATAAGTGGTTGCGATCGGCTGGCCGTTCAGAGCTACGGTGGAGTTCGTCGTAAATCCCGTTCCGTACAGATTCACCGTGGCTGCTGTATTCACCGGCCCGGCATTAGGCGAGATAGACGTAAGGATGGGGGCCAGCGGATTTGTGATGTTAACGGTTACGGAGTTGGAAAGCGATGGGGTGGAACCCGGGATGCGGACGGTGATCGTCGCCGTTCCCGCGGTGGCGAGATCGGCCGCCGGCACGGTAGCGAGTATCTCCGTGGCGAAGGTGTAGCCCGGCGAAGTTGCCAGAGGCGTACCATTCCATTCGACTAGAGAGCTCGCGGCAAACCCCGTTCCTATAATCGAAATGCCCGTATCCGGTGCGCCGGCGGCAAACGAATTCGGCGAAACAGACGTAATGGTAGGCGCTCCTGGCTGGGCAACGATGAGATGGACCACCGGGGACGTTCCGCCGCCCGGGGCCGGATTGGTCACCGTCACCGCGAGTGTTCCCACCGAAGCCTGATCGGCGACCGTGGCGACAAACGTCAGCGTGCTGGCGTTTACATAGGTCGTGCTCCGCGCTGTCCCATTCACCTGGGCCACCGAGGCGGTTACAAACCTGTCCCCTGTCACCGTTACGACGGCAGGCGTGGTCGCTCCAGCAGTGAGGGTGGACGGGCTGAGTTGGATGGTTCCGACCGGGGGATTGTTGATTGCCACGTGGACGGCCGCCGAAGTTCCACCGCCCGGAGGCGAATTTTGAGCGGTAAGAGAGAGGCTTCCGGTTGCTGATACGTCCGCCGCCGTCAGGGTTACGTTCAACTGGGTCGCGGCGCTGAAGGTGGTCGCTCGCGCGCTGCCATTCACCTCAACTAGGGTGGAAGCCGTGAAGCCCGTTCCGGTGACAGCAATCACCGGCGAAGACGCCCCCACCAGTTCGGTCGCCGGGTTGACGGAAGTGATGGCTGGCGCCGGATTCGAAGCAAGGACAGCCACCGTGGCAGTCGCCGAGGTTCCACCGCCCGGTGCCGGGTTCACGGCGGCCAGGGAAAGGCTCGCGGCCCCGGATAAGTCTGCCGCCGTGAGAGCCAGGCTGACCTGGATGGAGCTAATGAATGTAGTTGTTCGCTCCGTACCGTTGACATGAATGATTGTCGTGGGCACAAATCCGGTCCCGGTCACCGTGACCACCGGTGAGGCCGCCCCAGTCACTTCGCTGGCGGGAGAGACGGATCCGATGGTGGGCACAGGATTTTCGACCTCCAACTGAACAGACGTGCCGGATCCGGATCCACTGCTCACCGAGCCGTTCACGACGGTCACCGCCAATTGCGCACCGCTGGCCAATTGCGTTGCCGGCACGGTCGCCGATAGCTGGGTGGCGCTGATGTATGTGGTCGGCTCCGCGATGCCGCCTACCTGGACAGCGCTGCTGCTCACAAATCCCGAGCCCGACACGGTAAGTGTCAGCGCACTCGATCCGGCCGTCATGGTGGCCGGGCTGATGGACGCGATGGCCGGCGTAGGAGTGCTGGCGCCACCTCCCGCCGAGCCTCCTGAACCAGCACTGGAAGCTGGACTCGAACTGCCACCGCCGCATCCGTTCACCAAACCGACGGCACCCAGCCCCAAAACCGAAGCCAGAAAACAAACAAAAGAAAGCCTCAACCGGCTCAAAGCGCAGACTCTCAGCAAGGGCCCTTCTTTCCCAACCGCCGTTAATTCATTGTTGGATGGATTGCAATTGTCCAATATAACGTGTCGGCAATCATTTGCCAGCCACCTTTTGGTAACTAGCCCAAAGGATGGGAGTGGCGTAGGCGAAACCTTGATGACATGGGCGTTACAATGACAGCGACGTATCCCGGCCGCGAAAGAACCGGGGCTTAGGATCGATAGCCCAATCCGCCTTGACGCCTAGCTGGGCCGCAGCAAACCGACCTCTTTCTTATAGGCGTCCGTGTCTTATTCGTATAGAGGTCGTATTAGTGCGTGCAATCCGTGATCGCCGGGTAAGTCCACTAAGGTAGACATAGGGCCAATCTAACTAAATGCCCTAATCTCATGCATACCTTACCTTGTTATCTCGATCGATTTCCGTTTGGAGAAGTCTCTCAAGAGAGCGAGGGATGGGCATCCCCTGTCGCTTGCAACGCGGCGACGGCGGCTTCCAGTCTTTTGGTGAAGCTTTGCGGTTCTTCGCCGGGTTTCATGGTCAGCGGGGTGCCCAGGCGCACGGATACTACTCCTCGCGGCGGCCATTTTTTCCCCAGCGGCTTCAAACCCTCAATCACGATCGGCTGCACCGGTACTTCCGATTCCTGGGCCAGCAGCCCGATACCAGGCTCGAAGGGCTGTAATTGTCCATCGGATGAGCGGCCTCCTTCGGGGAAAACCAGCACATGAAAGCCCTGGTCCATAGCTTCTCCGGCGTGGGTGAAGCTCTGCCGCAGGCCGGCCCCCCGGGGCAAGGGAAAGACGTTGATGAGCGCGGTCACCAGCCAATAGGCCAACGGGGTCAGAACCGCGACCATGCGATGCTTCTCCGCTTTTCCCCGCCGCCATCCAGTCAACAACTGCCCGGACATGGCGACCGCCACATGGTGACGGTCATTGCTGCTCAGGGCATAAAGGATGACCGGAACGTCGAAGGCGGTGAGATGGTTGGCAATGAGCAACGATGGGCGGGCCAAGGCCACGCGCGGCGCAATGCGGGGGGCGAGGACCAACCCCACCAACGGGCGCGCCACCGCTTCGAGAAAGAAAATGCGTATCCAGCGCACGACCGGCCGCCAGGGCCAGCGGGGAAGAACGATTTTCTGGGCCGGCCGCCGCACCACGGGGGCCGGTGGCGCAGCCTCCGGAAGTGCGGAAGGTAAAACCTCGGTCCGGTCAAAGCTTTCTGCCGGATCCCGATCGAGTAGCCGGCGGAGATCGCCCACTGTTCTCACTTCTGCCCAGACCACGTCGTCTAGCTCCAGGCCGAAGCGGGTTTCAAGGATCGATTGCAGTTGCACCATGGCGAGGCTGTCCAGATGCAGGTCCTCGATGAGCCGGTCGATCGCCTTCGCATCCCGCGCTCCCAATTGCTGCAACACCTCGAGCAGGGGATCAGAGGGGTCCTGGGGAGCAGCTCCACCCGTGGTTAACGATTGTTGCGCCCATATCTGCACCTTGCGCCGTAGTACTTTGCCGGTCGAGGTGCGGGGAAACTCCGGCTGCGGCCAGCGGAGCCAGTAGCGAATCTGCTGGAAAGGCGCGAGCTCCCGGTTGGTTTCGTCCACTGCCTTGGCTAAGGTCTCCTCTGAAGTATCCGGAACCAGCACCGCGGCCGGCGCCGGCCCCGATGGCGAGGAGTACGCCACCACCAGCGCATCCCGTACTCCGGATTGTCTCCGCAACACCGCTTCAAGATCCTGTGGGTGAATGTTCAATCCCGCGGAAGTGACGATGACGTCGCTCTTGCGCCCGGCAAAAACCAACTCTCCGGCGTCATTGCGGGTGGCGAGATCGCCGGTGGCCAGCCATCCCGCCTCGCGAGCCTGCAATCCACCATGCTGCCAAACCTGCGACGCAATGGAGTCCCCCCGCACCAGGATCTCGCCATCTGCCCCGATCTGCACTTCCCGCCCGGCCAGCGGTTTGCCGATGCTGCCGCGCGCGATCTTGAAGGGGTGGTTCAGGGTGACCAGCGCGGTGGTCTCCGTCATTCCGTATCCTTGAACCAGCGCGAAACCCAGGGTCGTCCAAAAACTCTCCAGTTCGGCGGCCAAGGTGGCCCCTCCGGAGACGAACGCCCAGAATTTAAAACCCAGGCGGCGATGTACGCCGCGGAAACGCCACCAACGCTTGCCAACCGGCTCACCCCGGGCGGCCGCGAGCTCGGCCGGCAGCCCGGGAAACTCACCTTGCAGCCAACTTCGCAACAGATCAAGCACCCGTGGCACTGCCGCCAAGACCGAGATCCGCTCCTGGTGAATCAGCCGGGCCAGGCGCGGCGCCTGCAGGCGGTCTTCAAAGTGCACCTCGGCCGTCAGCAGGGGTGGAACCCAGAGGCCCATGAACTGGCCAAATACGTGGCTCAGCGGCAGGGTATGCAGAATCCGCAGCGGGTGAACCAGACGCTCGTAGCGCAGGTACTTGCCCATCTCCTTTTCCAGCGGGTCGAGCGAGGCCAGCACATTGCCGTGGGTGTGCACGATTCCCTTGGGCTCGGCGGTGGTGCCGGAGGTAAAGATGATCTGCAGCGGAGTATCCCGCGAGAGCCCGGGCCACGGTGTGTAGTCCGGCGCCGGAAGACTCGCGAACGTGGAGAAGCCGAGACGGGGGATGTCCGGAAGCTTTTCGAGCAGGGCCAAATCACCGGCCAGGAGCTTAGGCTTCACTTCAGCCACCACTCGGCGGGCGAACTCCAGGCTGCCGGCCACATCCAGCGGCACTGCGACGATTCCGCGCAGAACGCATCCAAAGAAGGCCGCTACCCACTCCACGGAGTTGTTTCCCCAGAGCAAAACCCGGTCTCCAGGACGCAGGCCGAGCTGGTCGAAGGCGCGGGCGCAACTGGCGCTCAATTCCGCCAGGCGCGCGTAAGTGGAGGAAAAACGGCGGTTGCCGCGGTGGGTAACGATCGCGATCTGCTCGTCATACCGGCGGAAGTCCGCCACCAGGGTTGCCAGGTGCGATCGCACCCGTTCAGTGTGGCATAAGCGCGTGCCCAGCGTGGGGTCGCGTAAAATAGGGGTTTTGCGACGCAAGGGATTTAGACAGGGAGCTAGCTTTGGCAGAGACAATTTTCGACATGGTGATCATTGGCGGCGGTCCGGGGGGATATACCACCGCGATTCGCGCTGGGCAGTATGGGCTTAAGGTGGCCCTGATCGAGCGGGAAAAGAAGCTGGGGGGCACCTGCTTGCACTGGGGCTGCATTCCTACCAAGTCCATCCTGTTCGACGCCGAGATTTACGACCACCTCAAGCATGCCGCCGAGCATGGGATCGAAGGCATCGGCCAAGTCACCATCAACTGGAAGACCATTCTCGAGCGCAAGAACGGAATCATCACCAAGCACGTGAAGGGTCTCGACTTCCTGATGCGCAAGAACAAGGTCACGGTGATCGAGGGCTATGGCCGGCTCACCGGCCCGGCGAAGAGTGGCATTCATTCCGTCTCGGTGGAAGCAGCCAATGGAGAGAAGAAAACCATCCAGACCAAAAATGTGGTGGTGGCTACCGGGTCCGATGCGCGCATGTTGCCCGGAGTCGAAGCGGATGCAGACCGCATTCTCACCAATATGGAGATCCTGGTCATGCCCCAGATTCCCAAGTCGATGATGGTCATCGGCGCCGGGGCAGTCGGGGTAGAGTTCGGGTCCATTTTCAAGAGTTTTGGCAGCGAGATCACCATCGTCGAATATCTTCCCCGGCTGGTGCCGAACGAAGATGAGGATGTGAGCAAGGAACTGGCGCGGGTCTTTCGCAAGCGAGGCATCGCTACCCACACCGGCGCCAAGGTAGAGAAAGTAGAGAAGACCGATACCGGGGTCAAGGTGACCTTTACCACGGCGGATGGCAAGCAGGTGGTGCAGGAGGCGGAAAAGGTTCTGGTCGCGGTGGGCCGCGCGCCGCGGACAGCGAATATCGGCCTGGAGTCGACCAAGGTTCAGCTGGAGCGCGGTTTCATCCGCGCTGATGAGTGGATGCAGACCGGGGAACCGGGCATTTTCGCCATCGGCGACATTGTCGCCGGTCTGCCCCAATTGGCCCACGTGGCTGCCATGTGCGGCATGGTGGTGGCGGCCAAAGTAGCCGGCAAGCCGGCACGGCCGGTGCGGCGGGACCGCATCCCGGCCTGCACCTATTGCGAGCCGCAGATCGGCAGCGTTGGCCTGACCGAGGCTCAGGCGAAGGCGGCGGGCCAGGAGGTGAAAGTAGGCAAGTTTCCCTTCTCTGCGAATTCCAAGGCTTCGATCGTCGGCTCCCACGAAGGCTTCATCAAAGTAGTGGCGGATGCCAAGTACGGCGAGGTGCTGGGAGTGCACATCATCGGACCTCAGGCCACCGAACTGGTGGCCGAAGCAGTGGTGGCGATGCAGCTGGAAGCGACCATCGAGGAATTGATGTTCACCATCCACGCCCACCCCACTTTGGCGGAAGCGATGCTGGATGGTTTTGGCAGCGTGGAGAATATGGCCATTAATGCCTGAGCGGACCATCTCTGTGGTGAATCTCGGGCGCCTGGATTTCGGGGCAGCGCTCGAGCTGCAACAGCAGGTTTGCGCTCTGCGCCAGCAGCAGCAAATCGGCGATGTGCTGTTGCTGGTCGAGCATCCGCCAGTGCTCACCCTGGGCCGGAATTCCGACCGTGAGCACCTGGTCGCGGGCGAGGATACTCTCACCCGGCGAGGCATCTCACTGTTTGAAACCAACCGTGGAGGCGATATCACCTACCACGGGCCGGGCCAGCTGGTGGGCTATCCCATCGTCAACCTGCGTAGTTTCACCCCGCCGCTGGGCATCGTCGTTTATCTGCGCTGGCTGGAAGAGGTGCTGATTCGCGCCTGTGCGGACTTTGCCGTGCTGACCCAACGCGTGCCCGGGCGCGCCGGGGTATGGACCATGCCCGGGGGCGAGGTCCCGGAAAAAAAGATCGCCGCCCTGGGCGTCCACGTGGCTCGGAGCGTCACCACCCACGGTTTTGCTTTGAACGTAACTACCGACCTCGAAGACTTTCATTTGATCGTGCCCTGTGGCATCCACGATCGCGGCGTCACCAGCCTGGAAGCGGAGGTCGACTTTGAGCCCGCGCCTTCCATGGAGCAGGTAGCCAATGCCGTAACCCGGCACTTTGGCCGCGTGTTTGGCCGGCAGATGGTATGGGCGGAAGCGCTGCAGGATCTACTGCCTGATCTACTGCCTGCGGGCAACACGGTGAGCGCAGGATTGCACTAGAATAGGGAGTTCGCACAAGCGAAAGGGAGTCCATGCCGACCGACGTAATCATGCCCCAGATGGGGGAATCGATTTTTGAAGGCACCATCACCAAGTGGCTCAAAAAGCTGGGTGACACGGTGCAGCGGGACGAGCCTCTGTTTGAAATATCCACCGACAAAGTGGACGCCGAGATCCCTTCGCCGGCCAGTGGAGTGCTCACCGAAGTCAAAATCGCGGAAGGCAACACGGTGCAGATCAACACCGTGGTCGGTGTGATCGGGGACGCAGACGGTCAACCCGCTGCTGCCGTTCCAGCTCCCGCTATCGAAGCGCCGGCCAAGGCCCCAGCCCAGATAATTGACCCGCCGAGTGCGGCCAATTCGCCCGCACCTGCGGCGATCACGGCTCCGGCTTCTGCAAGCGATGTCATCATGCCCCAGATGGGCGAGTCGATTTTTGAAGGCACCATCACCAAGTGGCTGAAGAAGCCGGGCGACACGGTGCAACAGGATGAGCCGCTGTTTGAGATCTCGACCGACAAAGTGGACGCTGAGATTCCTTCTCCAGCGGCCGGTGTGCTTTCGGAAATCAAAGTGCAGGCCGGCGCCACCGTCCAGATCAACACCGTAGTCGCCGTCATCCGCGGGGCTGAGACCGCCGCCCCACCTCCATCGCCCGCACCGCCCGCGCCTGCTCCGGTTGCCGAAACGGAAGCGGATACGGCCGGCGCAGAACCCGGCGAACGGGTTCGCTCCTCGCCGCTGGTGCGCAAGATTGCCAAGGAAAACAATCTTGACCTGCGCCAGGTTCCGGGTACCGGGTCGGCAGGCAGGATTACCAAGGAGGACATCCTCAGCTACCTGGCCAAAGGGGCTCCTGCCACGCCGGCGCCCAAGCCGGCAACCCCGGCCGCCACTCCGGCCCCGGCTCCCGCTCCTGTCGCCGCCAAGCCCGTAGCCCCAGCGCCTGCTCCCGTGGCCACAGCGGGAGACGAACTGGTACCGATGACCCGCATGCGTTCGATCATTGCCCAACGGATGGTCGACTCCAAGCGCACCAGCGCCCACGTGCACACTGTCTTCAAGATCGACATGAGCCGCATCGTGCGTATTCGGGAAAAGGAGAAATCCAAGTACGAGCAGCGCAATGGGGTCAAACTCACCTACATGCCGTTCATTTCCCGCGCGGTGATTGCGACCCTGCGCAAAATGCCCATCGTGAACGCTTCGATGGAGGGCGACGCCATCCGCTACCACACCCACATCAACCTGGGCATTGCCGTGGCCCTGGATTGGGGTCTGATCGTCCCCGTCATCCGCCAGGCGGAAGACAAGAGCTTCCTGGGCATTGCGCGGGCCATCGTTGACTTGGCGGAGAGAGCCCGGGGGAAGAAACTCAAGCCGGAAGAAGTCGCTTCTGGGACGTTCACCATTACCAATCCAGGCATTTTCGGCGAACAGTTCGGCACTCCGGTCATCAATCAGCCGGAGTCGGCGATTCTGGGAGTGGGCGGCTTGTTTAAAGAGCCGACGGTCGTTACCGATGAGAACGGTTCCGATTCCATTGCGATCCGCAACATCATTCGTCTGACCCTGGGGTTCGACCACCGCATTATCGATGGCGCAGATGCAGGCAGATTTATGGCTGAGCTAAAGAAGTATCTGGAGAACTGGAACGAGGACATTGGCTAGCTGGGCTGAAAGCTCCCACACACGCAGGTACAATCTCGTTGATGCCGGCCCAAGACGAAGACCCAGGCTTTCTCGCTTCCCACCAAACCCGCGAGGCCACCTCATGGCTACCGTGGATTGTTGCCGCGGGTGTCATCATCCTGGGTCTCGTGATCCTGGTGGTGGTGGGGGGTCGTACTCAACCGGACTCGTCCTTGAACAGCACCGGCATGGCTGCCGCGGACCCCTATGGCGCCAAGCTTTCCATCAGCGGCCTGCAAATGAGTGAAGCCACCAGTTTTTCCGGGGCTAAAGTCACGTACATCGACGGCCAACTTGCTAACACCGGAGACAAAACGCTCACCGCGATCACTGTCCAGGTCGGTTTCCATAGTGATGTAGGTCAGTTTGCCCAAAGGGTGGCGCTGCCGCTTAGTTTCATCCGTACTCGCCAACCCTATGTGGATACCGAGCCAGTCTCCGCGGCTCCCATCGAGCCGGGCCAGACCCGAGACTTCCGTTTGATTTTCGACACCGTGGCGGCGGACTGGAACCTCCAGTTTCCCGAGATCCGGGTCATCAGCGTGCGCGCGAAGTAAGGGGTTGCAACCTGGTTATATCCAGTACCTATGTAATTAAGTTGACCGTATGGCGAGCATTTTTTTCGTACCTGCTAGAGAAAAGTGCACGTTTTCCACTGCTGTTTCACCCCTCCAAAATTTCCACAGAGCGTGCCATTTCGGTCAACAGTCAGTTTGTAATCAGCTAGATGCAAGATTTATTTTTTAAAAACTGCTGATTGGCCAATGACTTGCAATAGCTCACGACAAGAGAAGGGGCGAGCGGTGTGCGCGCTTCCTCTGGCTACGTAGTGGGACAAAGGGACTAAAGTGACGAAAAGTACAGCAACCCCGGGATCGATCGCAGCAATTTTGTTGGCCGCCAGCTTAGGCGTGCCGGCAATGGCTCAGGATACCCCGGCGGCAAATGGCGCTCCGCAGACCAGCGCCACCCCAGCGGCACCGGCTTCGACCCCGGCAAGTACTTCTGGTGCCGCAACAGATACTTCCACGTATGCGACTGGGCAGCCGCTTCCCGCCACGTCCAACGAGGGCTTTTGGGGAAAAATGAATCCTCTGGCCCGGAAGAAGTGGGTCAACCGTCAGGTAGCCCCGGTGAAAGATCGGTTAAATGAACTCGATCAGCTCACCGCCAAAAACGCAAACGATATCAAAGATGTAGACACTCGGGCTCAAGCGGGTATTCACCAGGCTCAGACCACTGCTGAAGCGGCAAATCAGCAGGCGTTGCAGGCCAGCACCCAGGCCGGGCAAGCGCAGCAACTGGCGCAACAGGCAAATACTCAGACCGGGCAATTGAATACCACGGTCAATAACCTCGACCAGTACCAACAGGTTGCCGACACCGAGCTTCACTTCCGTTCTGCGCAAGTCGGGTTGAACGACAAGGCTAAAGAAGCATTAGACCAGGTGGCCACCCAGCTCCAGGGTCAAAAAGGTTACATCGTCGAGGTGCAGGGTTACTCGCACGCCCGTGGCCAGGTCGGAATACAGAAATCTCAGGATATGGCAGATGCAGTCGTACGCTACTTAGTCGTCGACCATCATGTGCCGGTTTACAGAATTTATCGCCTGGCGATGGGCAATGCCCCTCGTGAGGAAACCACAGATTCCGGCAAAAGCGGTACGGTTGTCCACGTAACGCTGATGCACAACAGTCTTGCGGCTTTGAACTCGCCAACACAGAATACTGGCGGTTCTCCAATAGGCGCGACGCAGCAGTCGAACCCGCAGCCCTCCCCCCGGAATGCTGCGTCGCAGCCCCAAAACTAAAGCCGCTCAAAAGCTCTCACACAACGAGAGAACCAAGGCAGATTGGCCCCTCACCCGAGGGGCCCTTTTTTTGCTACAAACAATAATCTTAAACAGCCCAAGTGTAGGCCTGCTGAGATACCCCTGCGCAAGCCATATGGGAAGCGGCCCTCAACGGCAAGAAAAGCTGAGGTACGAGCTGGGCTTTGTGCCGTCCCTCCGGGACTCGTCTCGTACTCTTAGCCTACCCGGCACTGACGTGCCGGGCTACAGGTTGTTCCGTCCCTCCGGGACTTGAGTCGTTGCTGGCGTCGAAACCCCTTCGAACCTCTGAACAGGATGCGGAAAAGGACGCTGTGTGAGTTACGCCACCGCCCTAAACCCGAGCATTAGTTTTGGCTTTGGCTTTGGTTTTAGCGCTGCTTGCTTCGGCTACAGGGGTCGATTTTGCTCTGCCGCGGCGTGGATCGCGAGCAGATTTTCGAGCAGCGGCCTGAGATCCCTTAGATTCAGCGCATTCGCTCCATCGGACTTGGCGTTGGCAGGATCATTGTGAACTTCCAGGAACAGGCCATCCACACCCGCGGCGACAGCGGCCCGGGCAAGAACCGGAATGAACTCCGGTTGACCTCCAGACTGGCCGCCCGCCGAGGAAGGCGTCTGCACCGAGTGGGTGCCGTCAAAAACCACCGGGGCCATCTTGCGCATGATGGCCAAAGAGCGCATGTCCACCACCAGGTTGTTGTATCCAAAGCAGAATCCACGTTCGGTGAGAACAACCCGCGGATTGCCGGCGCCTGCAACCTTCTCCACCGCATAGCGCATATCCCACGGCGCGACAAACTGGCCTTTCTTGATGTTGACCGCACGCCCGGTCCGGGCCGCTGCCAGCAGCAGGTCGGTCTGCCGGCAAAGGAACGCGGGAATCTGCAATACATCCACCGCTTCGGCGACCCGCTCGCAGTCATCCGCCTGGTGAACGTCGGTAATCACTGCCAGACCAGTGGCTTCGGCAATGCGGCGCAGAATACCCACGCCCTCCTCCAGGCCGGGGCCGCGGAATCCAGTGGCCGAGGTGCGGTTGGCCTTATCGTAGGAGGCTTTGAAAATATAGGGCAAATGCAGATCGCTGGTGATTCGCTGGATCGAATCGGCCATGAATCGCGCGTGGGTCTCGCTCTCAATCACGCAGGGTCCGGCGATCAGAAATAGCGAACCAGACCCGACCCGCACGGTACCGATTTCAAAGTCGTTCATGGCAAGGACTGGGTCAGATTGTCCTGGTTTACGGATGCCGATGGGGACCGCAGGCGGTTCTGGTAAGAGGCGGTAATAAACGCGCAGAACAGCGGATGCGGTTCCAGCGGCTTTGATTTGAACTCGGGGTGGAACTGGCAGCCCAGGAAGAAGGGATGGCTGGGGATCTCGACGATCTCCACATAGGTCGAATCCGGCGTAGTGCCGGTGATGCTCAGGCCCGCGCCCGTCAGCAGCGCCTCATATTCCCGGTTGAACTCGTAACGATGACGGTGCCGTTCACTGATCTGGGTTACTTGATAAGACCGGGCCGCGATGGAATCTTCCGCCAAAACGCACGGCCAGGCGCCCAGGCGCATGGTGCCGCCCATTTCCTCCACACCAGTGAGCTCGCGGAGTTTGAAGATGATACGGTGGGGCGTGGCCGGATCGAATTCGCTGGAACTGGCGCCCGCCAAGCCGCACACGTTGCGGGCAAACTCAATGCAGGCGGTTTGCATGCCCAGACAAATACCGAAGTAGGGAATGGCATTTTCTCGCGCGTAGCGGATAGCGTTGAGCATGCCTTCAATGCCGCGCTTGCCAAATCCACCGGGAACCAGGATGCCGTCAAAACCAGCCAGCTGCTCTTCATATTGCCGGTCCCCCGGGTGTTTGCTCTCCAGGCCCTCGGCTTCGATCCAGGTGACGCGCAGCTTCAAATCATGAGCCAGGGCGCCGTGCACCAGCGCCTCCTTGAGCGATTTGTAACTGTCTTCGTACTCCACGTACTTGCCCACGATGCCGATCGAGACCTCGTCGCGGGGGTGGTAGCAGCGATCCACCAGCTGTTTCCACCGGGTCAGGTCAGGTTCCCTGGCTTCGATGTGGAGATACTTCAGCGCCAGCTTGTCTACGCCCTCCTGCGCGAAGGTCAGAGGCACCTCGTAGATCGAGGCAACGTCTTTGGCGGCGATGACCGCGCGCTCCTCCAGATTGCAGAAAAGGGCAATCTTGCTCTTGATCTCATGGGAGAGGAAGCGGTCGGTGCGGCACAACAAAATGTCGGGCTGGATTCCGATCGAGAGCAGTTCCTTCACCGAGTGCTGGGTGGGCTTGGTCTTCAGCTCCTGGGCAGCGCCGATCCAGGGCACCAGGGTCACGTGCACGAAGACCGTGTTTTCCCGCCCAAACTCCTGCCGCATCTGCCGGATTGCCTCCAGGAACGGCAGCGATTCGATGTCCCCCACCGTGCCCCCGATTTCGACAATGGTCACGTCGCTGTCGGTAGCCACTTTGCGCATGGCATTCTTGATTTCGTTGGTCACATGGGGAATGACCTGGACCGTCTTGCCCAGGTAGTCGCCGCGCCGCTCCTTGGTGATGATCTGCTCGTAAATCCGGCCGGTGGTCAGATTGTTGTCGCGGCTTAACCGGGCGTGGGTGAACCGCTCGTAGTGCCCCAGGTCGAGGTCGGTCTCCGCGCCATCGTCGGTCACGAACACTTCGCCGTGCTGGAAAGGGGAAAGGGTTCCTGGGTCGACATTGAGGTAAGGGTCGAACTTCATCAGGTTCACGCGCAAGCCGCGGCTCTCCAGCAGGCATCCAATAGAGGCTGCGGCCAGGCCCTTGCCCAGGCTGGACACAACTCCGCCGGTCACAAAGATGTACTTTGCTGACATTGCTTCTTCACCTTTTTATTGTGGATGGGATTGGCGCACCGGGTAGGCACATACAAGTATCGCAGGAACTGAAAACGAATGGAAGATGGAAGTCGTCTAAAGTAGTTACGAGGTTATGTCGCCCTTGCGCATTCTGCTTTTCCTCGTGCTGTGGTTGTCGAGCGTAGCCGCCTGCCGCCCAGGGCTGGCGCAGGTTCCGAACCAGCGCCTGATCTTGAAAGATGGCTCCTACCAGGTGGTAACCAAGTATCAGAAAATAGGCGACCGGGTGCGCTACTTCAGCGCGGAACGTGGGCAATGGGAGGAGCTGCCGGGAAATCTGGTGGACTGGGCGGCGACCGAGACCTGGGCCAAGGACCATAAACCGGGAGCGGAGCCTGCCGCGGAACCGGCCACCCCGGTTTCGCCGGCGATCCCCGAGGCTGCGGAGATCGACAAAGAGGAGCAGCGCGCCCGCGCGCGGACCCCAGACGTCTTGCCTGGCTTGCGCCTCCCTGACCAGGACGGAGTTTGGGCGCTTGATACCTTTCATGACCAGCCGGAACTGGTAGCGTTGACCCAGAACGCGGGCGGTGTGAATCACGAGACCGGACACAATGTGCTGCGCTCGGCGCTGAATCCGGTGGGAGGCATTCAGCAGAGCGTCCAGATTCCCGGTGCGGAATCGAAGATCAAATTGCATGTGAACGACCCTGCGCTTTACGTCAGCATTACCGGTGTTGACGACAATGAAGCGGATGCCTCTGCGGTGACGGTGGATACGCACGGGGCGTCGGTGAAGGACAAGAATGGGTTCAGTTCAGCAAACAGCAACTACGCCATCGTGCGGGTGCGCAGCAACTTCAAGAAGGATTACCGCGTAGTGAGCGGCATAAAGATCGGGATGGCTGGGAAGGTATCGCAGACCGAAGACGTCATTCCGACTACGGTTCAGGTTTTACCGGGAAATCGCTGGGTCAAGCTCACGCCGCAGCAACCGCTGACGATTGGCGACTACGCGCTCATGGAAGTGCTGAGCCCCGGCGAGGTAAACCTCTCCGTGTGGGATTTCCGCATCGACCCGCAAGGGCCGGACAACAAAAACGCCCTCATGCCCCTGCAAAGGTCCAGTGACAACGACCGGTAATGCTTGACGCTGCGAGTTTTCGTCACTAGCGTAAACCTATGGAAGTCCGCATGACTCCGGAGCAGGAAGCGCAGCTCGTACAGCTCGCGGCCCATCTCCAGGTGGATCCCCATCAACTGGTCATGGATGCCGCGCTTCGGCTGATTGACGAAGATAATCGCTTTCGGGCCGGAGTCCGAAAAGGCGTCGAACAGGCTGATCGGGGTGAGTTCATCGAGGAAGCAGAGATGGATGCTCGCGTCGAGCGGATGCTTCAGCGTTGAATGCGCCTACGCTGGACCCCTGAAGCGGCCAAGGATCTTGAAAGCATTTCAGGCTATCTTCTTGAGCAACATCCCCAGTTAGCCCAACCTACGGTGCGTCGCATCTACGCCTTCGAATATTTCACGGGGCGCAAGACTGGACATGAATGTAGGTGCTCTTGCGCGCACCATATGTTATTCTTAATCTGCGCTAAATTGTTTGGTTGTCAGCCTTTCTCGTGTTCTGAGCTAGACTGCCTGCACTTGACCTCTTTCCTTCGAAAGCCGGTCCGATACCGCCCAAGCCTTCAGCGTAGTCGTCGCAGAATGCGCGCCGACGGTAGGAAGCACGCGCTTCCCTGGCATGGTGCGGTTTACGGGCGATGCTTGGCGATTACGCCAATACCCTTTCCGCAGCGCGACAAAACTGCACATCTTTCGGTGCGGTTCAACAATGCCAGATCAGCATCTTCAGCCTGAAGGCCGAAGCCGGCAGCTATCTTCGTGCCGGAAAAAAGGCCCTCTGGTTTTTATTGGATCGCCGGGCGGACCAATCCGCGCGGAGATGAACAGTACTCCAGGTCTCACAGAGAGACCGGAAACAAAGGGATTTAATTTTGAACGAATTTTCCGCATTACCTATTTCGGCGACCTTGAAGCAGCGACTCGCCAAAGCCAATTTTGTTACCCTCACCCCGGTACAAGTGGGCGCAATTCCTCCGGCACTCGAGGGCCGGGATGTTCTGGCGACGGCTCAAACCGGCACCGGTAAGACGCTCAGCTTTCTCATTCCCATCATCGAGAAGCTGCAGAAATCGCAGGCAAAAGTGGCCAGTGCACTAATCCTGTTACCTACCCGCGAGCTCGCGATGCAGGTGCAACAGGCCTGCGCGCAATTGATCAGTTTCCCCACCGCGCTGGTCGTCGGTGGCATGGCCGAGGGGCCGCAACTGGATAACATTCGTCGTGGCGCACGGCTGATCGTCGCTACCCCAGGCCGTTTGGAAGACTTTCTCGGGCGCAAGCTGGTTAAGCTCAACCAGGTCGAGATCCTGGTCCTCGATGAGGTGGATCGCATGCTCGACATGGGCTTCAAACCAGCCATCCGGCGCATCGTTGCCGCCATCCCCCCGGTGCACCAGACGCTCTGCTACTCGGCAACGCTCGAGGGCGCGGTGCGCGAAGTAGCCGGCGACTACCTGAAGAACCCGGTACGGGTCGAGATCGGCTCCGTGCTCAAGCCGGCAGAAAACGTTAAGCTGCAGACCTTTGAAGTCAGCGCGGATCGCAAGTTGCACTTACTGGAACACCTGCTCCGTTCTGAAGATGGAAGCTTTCTGGTCTTCGTCCGTACCAAGCACGGCGCGGAACGGGTAGCCAAGAAACTCGCCCACGCCGGTTGGAAGGCAACCAGTATTCATGGGGACCGTAGCCAGTCTCAGCGCAACGCTGCATTGCGCAGCTTTGCTCAGGGTGGCCATCGCGTCCTGGTGGCGACTGACGTTGCTGCCCGCGGTATCGATGTAGACCACGTGGCCCACGTCGTTAACTACGATATGCCCAAGGTCGCGGAGGATTTTGTGCACCGTGTCGGCCGTACTGGCCGGGCCTCCCGCAGCGGCGTAGCCTCCACCTTTGCTTCTCCGGAAGAGAAGGGTGACCTGAGGAAAATCGAGCGAGCGTTGCGTATCAACATGCAACGTTTTCGGGTGAAGGATGCCCTCCCGCTAGCCGTCTAAGCGATCGGCAAGCCAACAAAAAAGGGAAGCCCGTCGGGCTTCCCTTTTTGTTGCGTGGAGCGAGCCTACTTCTTGGGCTGAGTGGCGATAATCTTGGCGCGGATCTTGTTGTAGGTTGCGGCAGGAATAACTTTTTTGTTTACCAAGTCCGTCTTGGTCTTGTAAGGCCTGCCGTCAATGATCTTCTGCGAATAGACGTCGCCAATTCCGGGCAGGGCGCTGAGGTCGGCTTTGCTGGCCGAATTGATATCTACCAGGGCTGGGGCAGCCGGAGGCGTGGTCTGCGCCATCATGGCGTGACCGATCGCCGGCCTGGTGCCCAACTGGGCCATGGCTGCGCCGCCTACCAGACCCAACGTCAGCAAAATGGTCAGAGTTTTTTGTGACAGGGCCTGCAATTTTCCAGTCATCATGGTTCTCTCTCCTGATCTGTTTCTTGTTGCAGCGCAATGCTACACGAAACGATGACTACATGATCTGGGTCGAGGCAGAAGGGGAGATCGCCTTACGCCGGTCCAGTTCGCCACGCACCATGTTCAGCCCGTAAATGCAGGCCTCGAAAGAACCCGAGAGGCGGGCGAAAAACGGTGCTTCCTGTTTGTACTCGAACAGGTCGAACTGAGAAACGATGTAGTAGCTTTCCTTGCCCGCCTGCACCATCTCGAAAAAGTTCCCTCGGTCCTGCTGCCCCCAGCGATGGGTTGACTCCGGATACATCCCGGTAAAGAACAAGGTGTAGTCACCAATGTGTTTCCGGCGCTCCCGTTCCTCTCCGAAAGACGATGCCGTGCCGTGAACCGGATCGGACGCGAGCAACATCTCCCCTACCTCGCGCACCGGATTACCCGCTGCGTCGCGGATGCGATAGATGTTTTCCGCACGGCAGAATTCAGTGAGCAGATCGGCGACGTAGCTGGAAATTTCGGCGTCGCGCAAACCAAGGCGTGAGTCGTAGCATTCGGAAACAACTTCGTGGAAGAGCTGGCGTAAGGAATGCTCTTGCGGGATCAAAGTCCACCTCCAATGACGGCTGGTGTTTGTTCCTTGCCAAGGCTGCTGAGCTGGTGCAAAGGCTCCGCAGCCGCTTCTATTGTTTATCTTTGACTCGAAGATTAAGCGATTTGTTGCTGTTTACGAATAGATGAATGTAGTGTTACAGAAAATTTTTGGCAGTCGTGAGCGGCAAGTGCGAAGCTGAACCTGGTCAGACAATAGCGATACGCCGTTTGGAGGATTGATTCGATGCCCCTGAGCAAGCGAAGCCGGGTACTGGTTACCGACGGAGGTGACTACGGTACGGTCAATGCAAACTTCCGCATGAAGTATCACTCGGCATCTGACGGCGCTGGAGCGAATACTCCAAATGACACAGTGACGGTTTAATCTAAAAGACTAGAGCTGTGAGCTGAGGCGGAGCCCGGGGTTGAGTTCCAGTTGGGCCGCGGGATTTTGAGTCCGGGCGAGGCGCACTGCAGATCCCTCCACTTCGCTTCGCTTCGGTCGGGATGACAAGGGGAGGGCGGTTACTTTTCGGAAGGTTAGCGACTTGGATGGACAGAGTTACGAACGGCTACTTTGCGAAGACTGCAGATCCCTCCACTACGCTCCCCCGGATTTCCTGTCGAGACCCGTGGCTTTGAGGATCTGCATGCGGCTCTCTAACGGAGAGCCGCACACGTGGCCGTCGCTAGCAGCGCGAAGTAGGAAATCCGGGTACACTACGGTCGGGATGACAAGGGGAGGGCGGTTACTCTCCGGAAGGATAGCGACTCGGATGGACAGAGATGAGCGGCTTCTCCGCAGCAACCGCAGGTCCCTCCACTACCGCTTCGCTCCGGTCGGGATGACAAGGGTAGAGGATTACTCACCTAAAAGACTGTGAGTCGGATCGGGAGTTCTTCTGCGCCATCCGACTTGCGAAATTATAAGTCAGTAGCCGCCCTTGCCTTGTCATCCCGAGCGCATCCGAGGATCTGCAGTGTGCCTCGCCCGGACGCAAAAACCGCGAGGTGCAACTGGAACTCGACCCTTCTTACAGCAAACAAAAAGGGCTGGCGATTCTCGCCAGCCCTTTCGTCCCTCGCGTGTGTTAGCGCGCGGCGACTGGTTCCTGTTTACCGGCGCCCATCTTCGCCAAACGGTCGGCCAACAGCTTTTCGAGCTTTTCGAGTGCCGCGCTGAAGCCTTCGATTCCTTCCTTCAGCTTGTCGTGAGCCATCCGATCCTCAGCGTGCATCTTTTCGAAGATCTCTTTGTTCATGGGGATCTTCTCGATTTGCATACCCTGAGCGTTCTTAGGATCAAGTTTGCGCGGCAGATCGCCTTGCGTGTCCTTCAACTCCTCCAACAGCTTGGGAGCGATAGTCAGCAGATCGCAACCCGCCAACTCGCGAATCTCGCCAATGTTGCGGAAGCTCGCGCCCATCACTACGGTCTTGTATCCGAACTTCTTAAAGTAGTCGTAGATTTTGGTGACCGATTGCACGCCTGGATCTTCAGCGCCCTGGTAATCCTTGCCCGTGTCTTTCTTGTACCAGTCGAGGATCCGGCCCACGAAGGGAGAGATCAATGTCACCTTCGCCTCGGCGCAGGCCACCGCCTGGTGCACGCCGAAGAGCAATGTCAGGTTGCAATGAATGCCCTCCTTTTCCAGCTGCTCCGCGGCCTTGATTCCCGGCCATGTCGATGCAATTTTAATCAGCACGCGTTCCCGTGAAATACCGGCCTGGTCATACTGCTGGATGATTTCCCGCGCCTGCTTCATGGTGGCTTCCGTATCGTAGGAGAGGCGCGCGTCCACTTCGGTCGACACCCGTCCAGGAACGATAGCCAGGATCTTCTTGCCAAAAGCGACCGCCAGGTGGCGGAAGGCTAGATTGGCTACATCGCTATCCTTGGCCTGCGGACCCAGCTGTTTCTTGGCCTCAAGCAGCACTTCATCCACGATGGGCTGATACTGCGGCATCTCCGCAGCCGCAGTGAGCAGAGAGGGGTTAGTCGTTGAGTCCTGAGGTTTAAATTGTTCGATGGATTGAATATCCCCCGAATCGGCGACGACGACCGTCATTTCGCGAAGCTGTTCGAGCAATGTCTTGGCCATGCGCATCTCCTTCTGTACACCCTTAAGTGTAAGCCTTCACATGGTTGAGATTCTTAAAATTGCAATAGGGTTCATCCCCTTACAGGATTGGTCAGGGTCCCGATCCCCTCCACCGTTACCGCCACCACGTCCCCGGGCTGCATGGCAGCCACGCCGGCCGGCGTGCCGGTGAGGATCAAGTCCCCTGGATACAGGGTCATGGCCGCGGTGATGTAGCGCAACAGATAATCGATGGAGAAAATAAGATCGCGCGTGTTGCCGTCCTGCCGTAGCTCCCCGTTGAGGTGAGTGGTAAGGCCGAGGCCCGGGGCGGGATCTACTTCGTCGGTCACCACCGGCCCGACAGGGCAGAAAGTATCAAAGCCTTTGGCCCGAGACCATTGCCCATCCTTCTTCTGCAGGTCTCTGGCGGTTACGTCGTTGGCGATTGTGTAACCGCGAATATAGTCGCGCGGGTCCTCATCCATGCCGATTTTGCGACAACGCTCGCCGATCACGATGGCGATCTCGCCTTCGAAATCGACCCGCTGGGAAAGTTCAGGAATGCGGATCGCCTCGCCCGGGGCGAGAAGCGCCGAGGGGGCCTTGAGGAAGAGCAATGGTTCGGCCGGAACCTCATTGCCGAGTTCCGCGGCGTGCTCGCGGTAGTTGCGGCCCACGCAGACAATCTTCGAGGGATTGACGGGGACCAGCGTTCGCGCTTCCTTGAGTGGCAAGGGATCGAACGTATCCGCCGCCCGCTCCACATAATCGCTGGCCGGGCCTTCCTCGAATGGCAGGATCAGACGATCGACCCAAAGCTGACCGGCGCGGTCGACCACTTCTGCATATTGCGCACCATGGATGGTTTGAAGGCGGCAGTACTTCATGGGCAACTCCTTTCGTTAGAAGCAATTTCGCAATTACTGTGGCCTGGCGGAGATCGCGAGGAGTGGTTTTCCTGGAGAGAAAACCACGACAAGGCCTGTCGCTTCGGTCTATACCAATTGCGAAACTGCTTTAGCGGGGTAGGGTTTCCTTGACCTCAGGGGAACGCTTGCTCTCGTTGCCTATTTGATCCACCGCCGAAACAGAATAAGCATACGTGTGCCCGGCGTCGACCCCGGAATCTCGGAACGAGGTCTCCACCCCTACCGATGCAATCCGGGCCGGCAGGCTTGCCTGAAGATCACGGCGATAGAGGTGGTAGCTCGCTAGATCCGGATCGCTGTCGGGCATCCAGGAGAGATCAATCGCGCCGGCCACCGAATCGGCCACCGCGACCAGACCTTGGGGAACGGCAGGTGGAAAGATGTCTTTGGTCAAAACCGGGATCGGCTCGCTGGGCAGGCCCTGGAGCTCGACAGACTGCCCGCCGAGGGCCAGGTTTGCCACCCGCTCCAGCGTGTAGCGATACCGCTGGTTGAAAAGCGCCGAAGCATCGATCGCATGGCCCGGGTCGACACCGTCCTTAGTGTGCACCGCCAGCGTCTGCGCGGCAGGCGGCAGGGAGGGAGCTAGCGCGGACCGGCGGGTCTCTGCGGCCGCTGGGACGGTCAGTTGCACCCGTTCGATGCGAAGGACCACCGCTCGTCCTGAGTCGGACACGGGCGTCCAGCTAAGCAAGACACCGTCCGGCCGCAGCTGGGCGGTTAAGCCAGTGACCGCAGCTGGACTGCTGCCCGCCGCGCTGTAAGCCGGGTTCGACGGGCCGGCGGATTTGCCCGCATGGTTGCGCAAAAACACCTCATAGCGCAGCAGGCGGTCCACACCCTGGGCAAGATCAGGCGGCAGGGTATCGGCGTAGGCTCCCGCAGCACCAGGCGCCAGGTTCAGAGTGGCAAGGCCGGTGCACGCAGCGTTCTCGGTGGCGCGGCACACCTGGGTGGTGACCGGATGGCGAAGAGCCACTCGGTCTGTGGTCCGCCTGGGCATGGTCCACGCCAAGTGAACTGTATTGCCGGTCCGGGCAGCGGAAAGGTTGGCCACTGGTACCGGCAGGTTAAGGCTGGGAGGCTCCGGGGCGGCGGGTGATCCGCAGCCAGTCACGGTGCGCGCCAGCACCAGCGCGAGAGATAGGACCAGGAGCTTCCGATTCATGCTCTCCCACCGTAAATCATTCTTTCGACAATGGCAGAACGGCGCGCAGACCCGCTTCCAGATGGGGATACTCAAAGTGGAAGCCGGCAGCAGTCAGCCGGTCAGGCATCACTCGTTCGCTCTCGAGGATGGTGGCCTGGGCCATTTCACCAAACGCCAGCCTCAGCGCAAAAGATGGAACGGGCATAAACGTTGGGCGGTGAAGGACGCGGCCCAGGGTCCGGGTGAACTCGAAATTGGTTACCGGGTTGGGAGCAACCACATTCACCGGCCCTGACAGGCTCGGTGTTTCGAGGGCAAACAGGATCGCCCGCGTGACGTCGGGCAAAGCGATCCAGCTGATCCATTGCCGGCCGCTCCCCAACCGGCCCCCCAAACCGGCGCGAAAGACTGGTAACATCTGCGCCAGGGCGCCCCCTGCGGGCGAAAGCACTACACCAAAACGGAGATGCACCACCCGAATACCGGCGTCTGTGGCCGGTTGGGTTGCATTTTCCCAGGCCACGCAGACCTGGGGGAGAAAGCCGCTTCCCGCGGCGGAGACCTCAGTCAACACCTCATCCCCCCGGCCCCCGTAGATTCCGATTGCCGAGCCACATACCAGGACAGCCGGCTTGGAGCGCAGGCCGGCAAGCAGAGTGGCCAGCGCACGAGTGGGCGTGACGCGGCTCTCCAGGATCTTGCGCTTATAGGAGGACGTCCACCGTCCGGCGACGTTGGCCCCTGAGAGGTGGACCGCGGCAGTTATCCCCTCCAGCACCTCAGGACGATGGACCGGTTTGGCCGCGTACGGGTCCCACAGCCCCTCGTCGCCGGGGCTTAAATTACGATGCAACCTAAATGTGGAAATCCGATTCTGCCTCAGAGTACGTACTAAAGAGTTACCGATAAGTCCCGATGAACCCGTCAACAGAATTAAAGCGGCGCTCATCTGGTTTTCCCCTTCGGCCCCTTGGCTACCAGCTTATTCCCGCTATATTAATGTTCATCAAGAATAAATCTGTTTTGCTTTTAGCAACATTTTAAGTAAGAATCACATCAAATTGGCAATAGTGCAGGAGCTGTGCAGTGGAAACCAAAGACGCCGCGACAAGCATTCAGATTGATCCCGCAAGTGCAGAATCCTTCATCGCCGAAAAGCGCATCGGCGAGCGCATCAAGCGTCTTCGCCTGAAAAAATCAATGGGGTTGGTGGAACTCGGCCGGCACACTGGGCTATCCGCCAGCTTTCTTTCCCAACTGGAGACCGGGCGCGTCGTGCCCACGCTGCGCAACCTGGCCCGGGTGGCCATGGTTTTCAGCAAAGACTTGTCTTACTTTTTTGAAACTGAGCCGCACACCCTCTTCCGCATTCATCGCAAGAAGGAGCGCGTGCGCCTGCCCCAAACCGGAGTAGACGATCCCACCTACTACTTCGAGAGTCTTGGATACATGGTTCCCGACCGGCAGCTCGATCCTTACTTTGCGGAATTTGTTCCATTGAAGAAGAACATTGAGATTCGTCCGCACGTGCATCCTGGATATGAATTCCTTTACATCCTGGAAGGTGAATTGGAGATCCGGCATGCGGACAAGACGCATGTTCTCACCCCAGGTGACGGGGTTTACTTTGACGCCAGCACGCCTCACGGGTACCGCTGCGCAGGCAAGTCCGCGGCCCAGGCGATCATCGTGACCATGCACCAGCTGCAATCGCCCCAACCGGCCATGAATCTGCGGCCGCTGGGGGGAGCGATGACGACCAAGGGCTCAGCGGTGAACACGCAGCCTGGAAAATCCTCAACCGTTCCCACGCCCGTCCGCCTGAAAGACAACGCCCCGGCGCAACAGTAGCGACTCCGTCGGAAAAACCGCAGGTCCACTACGCTCCGGTCGGGATGACAAGGGGAGAGGGGTGGCTGTGGTTGAGGTTGTTATCGGGATGGGAAGAAACCGCAGGTCCCTCCACTGCGCTCCCCCGGATTTCCTGTCGAGACCCGTGGCTTTGAGGATCTGCATGCGGCTCTCTCTACGGAGAGCCGCGCACGTGGCCGTCGCTAGCAGCGCGAAGTAGGAAATCCGGGTACGCTCCGGTCGGGATGACAAGGGGAGTGGGGTGGCAGTGGTTGGTTGTTGTCGGATGGGAAGAAACTGCAGATCCCTCCACTACGCTGCGCTCCGGTCGGGATGACAAGGGAAGAGGGGTGGCCGTGGTTGAGGTTGTTATCGGGATGGGACCTGCGGTTTCTTCCCCGTTCGACTTAGGCTCTGCCTACTGGCAGAAAAAAATCCTCAATCTCTCGCCAGCCCGAAACCCGCCGAAAGCCTGTCACCTTGGCGTTATGAGGAGCAGAAAAGAGGATTCCTTTCCCCTTGAACCGTTCCAAGTGCCGGTAGGTGTCATCGATCAGGTAATCGGCGAGCAAGATGCTCTTGTCCCCGCAAAAAACAAAGTTGGTCGGCGGAATGAATGGAAAGTGCCGTCGCAACCAGCGATATTTCGGACCGAAAGAATTGGGAAACTCCATCGCCGCGGTGGCAATAAAAATCTCATAATACCCAACCAGCTTGGCCAGAACCTCCTGACTATCCTCGAGCACCGGTAAATCCTCGAAAAAGTCTTCACTGCGGAGGTAGCCTTCCAGGCGCTCATGCCGGTCAGCGGAAACTACATCCCATAGCCACTTACCGTTCAACTGGCCCTTGGTGATGGCTTCGCCATGGTCGCGATTGTAGCGGGTGAGGTGTTCGCTGAGGGCATCTGCCAGCACCTCGTCCATGTCAACAGCAATGCGCTTCATTCCTAAATGTTAAGCCCCCGCGGCCGGGGAGGAAATCGCGTTCATTTGGCCGGGATCAAAGTAAAGCAAGCGCCCACAGCTCTCACAATTAAGCAATGTTCCTTCGCGTACCTGGTTCCAAAACTGGGGGCGCAAAGACATCTGACACGAGAGGCACCGCTGCCCGGCGGCGCGCGCCAGCGCCGTCTTACGCGAGGAAGAGGCGATGCGGTCGTATTGCGCAAGCAGGGCTTCGCCTACCCCTTTTCTGATCGTGGTCCGTTCCTTTTGTAGAACAGCGAGCTCGTCCTGGTATCCCTGGGAGGCGATGCGTGCCCGCTCCTTTTCCTCCGCCACCAGCTTGGCTTGCGCCGCAGACGCCTTGCGCGCCTCAGCACGGTGATTCTCCAGAGACTCACTTTTAATCAGGCTGCTGAGTTCCTCGTCCTCAATGCGCGCGATCTCCGCTTCGACAAATCCAATCTCGTGTTGCAGGGCGTGGAATTGCTCGTTGGTCTTGACGCTGCTCGACTGGTCGCGATATTTGATCAGCTTTTGCTGTTGATCCTTGCGATCGCTTTCCAGTCGCCGGCGCCGGGCTTCTTCCGCAGGAACGGCTTTGTCTGCCTGCTCCAATGCCAGCTTTTGCTGTTGCAGTTTTTCTTCCAGGGAGCGCAGATTTCCGGGCAACGCAGCGATAGTTTCCTGCAGTTGGGTGATTTTGATATCGACCTGCTGCAAACGGATCAGCAACTCCAATTGAACATCCATGCGTGGCTGGAGTCTAGCACGCCCGCCCCGGCGCAGTCGCTTGACCCCGTCAATACTGTCCCAAATTGCAGCATAGACGTTGCGATACACTGCAGGCTCTAAGCCCCTCCCGCCGGAGCCATTCTTGAGACGGATTTCACTTCTCCTGCTGCTTGCGTTTTGCCTGAACCTCTCCGCCCAGACGGCCGGTGGTTTAGATCCGGCCGCCCCCGCTAAACCTTTGACTGTGGAACAGATCTACCCCCAGGAGCAGGCCACCCGGCCCCCGGACGGACTGGCGTGGAGCCCGGATGGCACCCGAGTTAGCTATATCAGCGACAACGGCGATCTGGTTGCACTCGAAGGTGCGACCGGCGCCAAGCAGGTGCTGGTCGACCACGACAAGATGAAGTCGCTCATCCCGCCTAACGCGTCCGAGCACGACCTCAATCATCGTATTCGCTATAAAGAGGCCAGCTACTTCTGGGTGCCCGACTCCAAACACCTGTTATTCGATGCCAATGGTCAATTGTGGTTCTTCGACCTGGCCACCAAGACCGGTCTGCAACTCGCATCGACCGGCGCCGGCAGTGGTGACGATCCTAAATTCTCTCCGGATGGGGCCTTCCTCTCCTTTGTTCGTGATCACAATCTGTACATGCTTAAAATGCACGAGAGCAATTCTGTTTTCCGCATCACGGATTCGCAATCGGAAACGATGCTCGACGGCGAAGTCGACTGGGTGTACCAGGAAGAGCTTGACGTGCACAGCAACTACTTCTGGTCGCCCGATTCCCGGCGACTCGCTTATCTCCAGATGAACGAAAGTGCCGTACCGGAATATCCCATTACGGATTGGCTCCCCACGCATGCGAGCGTCGATCGCCAGCGCTATCCGCAGCCTGGAGATCACAACCCCGCGGTGCGATTAGGCGTGGTTGGCGCCAATGGGGGACGGACCAGGTGGATCAATCTGCCCATCGAAAGCGGAAGCGATTACATCCCGCGGTTTGGTTGGGTGAACGCAAGGACCCTGTGGATCGAAACTCTCACCCGCGACCACAAGAAATTGGTTTTGTACTTCGCCGACATCTCCAACGATGAGGTGAAGCCGGTGCTCACCAGGACAGATGACAAATTCCTCGACGAGTCCTATGACTTGACCTTCTTCGGCTCCAACTTCCTGGTTACCAGTTGGCGGGATGGGCACAACCACCTCTATCTTTATGGTTTTGACGGGGCCAACCCATTAAGCGGCGAAGCCAGGCTGGTGAAGCAATTAACCAGCGGCGATTGGGAGGTGGGGGATGTTGCGGGCGTGGATCAAGTCGCGCACCGCGTCTTTTACCTTTCCAACCAAGGTGATCCGCGGCAACAGCAGATCTGGGTGGTCGGTCTGGACGGAGAAGGTAAGCACCAAGTGAGCGGCTCGGGAGACTGGCACGAACCGGTCTTCTCCCCCAACACCAACTTCTTTGCCGACGTCATTTCCTCGGTCACCATCCCGCCAGTGGTGGACCTGTGCCGGCACCAGACAGAGTGCCAAACGGTTTGGAAGGCGCCCGCCCTGGATGCAGCCCTCACCGAGCCCATTCCCTTGCAATGGAAGGCTGCCGATGGCAGCACAAATCTCTATGCCCAGCTGGTGTTGCCAGCGGGCAAAACAGCGGCTGCAAGCGTGCCCTTGATTGTGAATCCCTATGGAGGACCGCACGCCCAGGTAGTGTCTGGGAAATGGGAACCCCGCGAGCGCCTCTTCGACCAGGTGCTGGTGCAGAGTGGGTTCGCGGTGTTGCATGTGGACAACCGGGGCATGGGAGGCCGGGGCCGGGATTTCGCCCAGGCGGCCTATCTCGACTTTGGACCGGTGCAGCTGGGGGACCAGATCGCGGCGCTTGATCAGACGCTGCGCGCCTATCCGCAACTGGATCCCAACCGTCTCGGCTGGTGGGGATGGAGCTGGGGAGGCACTTTCACCTTGTACACCCTGACCCACAGTGATCGCTTTCGCGCCGGTGTTGCCGTGGCCCCGGTCACCGACTGGCAAAATTATGACTCCATCTATACCGAGCGCTACCTGGGACTCCCGACGGCGAATGTCGACGTTTATCGCGACGACTCGGTGGTGAACAGTGTTGCCAACCTCAAGGGACATCTGCTTCTGGTCCATGGCACAGGGGATGACAACGTGCACTTTGCCAACTCCATCCAGTTTATCCAGCAACTGATCAATGAAGATCTGCCGTATGACTTCCAGGTCTACCCGCGAAAGACCCACAGCATCGACGGCGCCGAGGCCAGGACGCACCTCTTTGGCCGCATCCTGGCGCACTTTGAGACGTACCTCTTGCCGCCCGCTTGATCTTCCTCAAGGAGACTATCCGTGACTCAACGTGTCGATGATCTGGTGCGCAGTCGAAGCACGTTGGGCGACTTCGAACTGACCATCCTGACCGACGGCCCCTATCTGCTCGATGGGGGAGCCATGTTCGGCGTTGTCCCCAAGCCTTTGTGGGAAAAGCGCATCCCGGCCAATGAGCGCAACCAGATTCTGCTGGGCGCCAACACCGTCGTCGTGCGCACCGGCAAACACACAGTCGTGATTGAGACTGGCATCGGCAACAAGTTGTCTGAAAAACAGCGGAGCATCTTTGATTCCAGGCAGCTGTTGATGGAGAGCTTTCACGCGGCCGGAATCAGAACCGAAGAAGTAGATGTGGTGATCAACACCCATCTGCACTTCGATCACTGCGGCTGGAACACCACCCGGAGAGAGGATGGCAGCATCGTTCCTACCTTTCCCAACGCCCGCTATTTCGTCCATCGCGGAGAGGTGGAGCATGGCCATCTGCAGCTGGAGCGGGATGCTGTCAGCTACATCAGCGAGAACTACGATCCACTGATTGCCAATGGACAGATGACGCTGATGGAGCCTCCGAGCGGGCAAATGGAAATTGTTCCCGGTGTTTCGGTTGAAGTTTTCCCTGGGCACACGGCGCAGATGATGGCGGTGATGCTCGATTCGGGTGGGCGTCGTGCTTGTTATATCTCCGACCTGATCCCTACCAGCGCGCACCTCGACGTGACCTGGGTGATGGGTTATGACCTCTACCCGCTCACCTGTATTGAGCAGCGGAAGCGCTTCCTCAGCCGCGCAGTGCCGGAACAGTGGCTGGTTCTGTTCACCCACGATCATGATCATCCGATGGGCTACGTAGAAATGGGAGCCAAGGGCAAGCCACAACTGAAGCCGTCTGACTAAGGGATACTGTTTGGGCCTGCGGCCCACCTCAGAAAATCAAAATGTCGCGGACAAACTTTGAGTGGGTGGCCCAGGTCTCCTAAGGAAGAAATCTGCTTCCGCAGGCGGTTGAAGGGTGAAATCTGACTATCCCACCCTTCGCCAAGAACGCGAAGGATGGGGCACCCGTCCATTGGTGGAGGGGATAGAGCCTAACTGTGTTTTAAGGACAATAAAAGCCACAGGCCGAACGGGGGTAGTACGGCAGAGCGCGAACTGTAAAGTCTTTAGAACACCTGGCGGTGAAAGACTTCGTCCTTTTCCTCACATGGCGAACATGCTGCGCCGATTCCACAGGCCATCAGCAATGCGGCGCCGATGGTTACCAGAATCGCCGGCCCATACGACTCAAACTCGTAGAACCAGCGTGCGAGGGTGTGAAAATGTAGCGAGTGCATTGTGGTACTCCACGCTTTATGAGACCCAAATCCCGGGGAATGGTTTTCCCGGATACAAAATATTTTCGCCGGCGGCTTCCGTATGGAAAGCTGGTACGTCCACTTCCCGAAAGTACCGATGGCACAAAGCTTAGCACCGCGATAACAAATCCGATATGTGCAAAACCAGTGCGACATGACCAACGGGCAAACCAATACGTTCCGAATTGGGGATCCGCGCCTGAAATGGCTCTTTTTGGATCTCAACTCCTATTTTGCGTCGGTGGAGCAGGAGCTGCGGCCGGAGCTACGCGACCGCCCCATGGCCGTCGTGCCCCTGCTGGCGGACACTACTTGTTGTATCGCCGCCAGTTACGAGGCCAAACGATACGGAGTGCGCACCGGAACCCAGGTCGGAGAGGCGAAGCGGCTCTGCCCCGGTATCGTGCTGGTAGAAGCCCGGCATGAACTTTACGTGGACTACCACCATCGGGTAGTAGAAGCGGTCGAGTCTTGCCTTCCCGTCACTTCAGTCATGTCGATCGACGAAATGGCTTGCCGCTTACTAGGCCGGGAGCAGCCTCTGCTGGCCGCGCTCGAACTGGCGCGGGAGGTGAAAGCCGCGGTTCGCCGTAAGGCCGGAGCTACCCTCCGCTGCTCCGTGGGCCTGGCGACCAACCGCTACTTATCCAAGGTCGCCTCGGATATGGAAAAGCCGGACGGCTTGGTGGCCCTGACACCCGACCTGCTGCAGGATGCCTTAACCGCCTTGACGCCGCGCGACCTGCCGGGCGTGGGAGCACGCATGGAGAAGCGCCTGCAGCAGGGCGGAATCAATACCATGTCACAGCTGCTGGCGCTCGATCGCGTGCAACTGCATTCGGCGTGGGGGGGAATCGGCGGGGAAAAGTTATGGCACTGGCTGCGCGGCGAAGACTTTGGCGACTTTGAGTTAGAGCACGCCAAATCCATTGGCCATTCCCACGTCTTATCGCCGGAGTTGCGTACCCCGGAGGGCGCCTATGCGGTGGCCAACAAGCTGCTCCACAAAGCTGCCATGCGGCTGCGCAAAGCCCGCCTCTGGGCATCGCACATGACCCTGACCATTCGCTTTTCGGTGGCCAGCGCGGTTGCCAAATCCAGGCACTCCTCCGGCATCCAGCAGCAACCGTGGACGCAAAGCTGCCCCCTGCTCGAATGCCAGGACAACCAGACACTGGTAGAGGGCTTGCAGCGTTTGTGGAGTCAAAGCCCGGCCGGGCAGGGCCAAAAGAAGCCGTTCTTCGTCGGCGTCTCGCTGGGCAACCTGGTTCCCGACCACCTGCACACTCTCAGCCTCTTTTCCGGGCTCGAAGAAGAGGCTAAGCGAACCCGGCTGTCCACCACCATGGACCAGGTCAACTACAAATACGGGACTAATACCCTGTGCTTCGCCAGCATGCTGCTGGCAGGGGCGGCGGCTCCCACCCGCATCGCCTTTTCCAGCATTCCGGATCTGTTTTGAGCAGCGCCCCGGATTTCCTGCTGCGCAGCCTCAACGACGGCCGCTGGTGCGGCTTTCTCTTAAGGAAAGCCGCATGAAGGTGCTCAACGCCACTCATCTCGACAGGAAATCCGGGAAATATCGTGGCCGGCTGGCCCCGTCTCCCACCGGATACCTGCACTTGGGCCACGCGCGCACGTTCTGGATTGCCCAGCAGCGTGCCATCGCTGCTGGGGGCGCACTGGTCCTGCGCGACGAGGACCTTGACCCTGCGCGATCGCAGCCGCAATTTCGCCACGCCATGATGGAAGACCTGCGATGGCTTGGCCTAAGCTGGCAGGAGGGACCGGACGTCGGCGGTCCGTTCGCACCTTACACCCAGAGCCGGCGGCACCCTCTCTACCGCGAAGCCTGGCGCCGGTTGCTGGCCGGGGGCTGGCTCTACCCCTGCCGCTGCTCGCGCAAGGACCTTGCGCTGGCCATACAGGCTCCGCACGACGACGAAGGAATCTATCCTGGAACCTGCCGCCCCGTCACCGCCCATATAAAAGAAGAAGCCCACGCAAATTGGCGCTTTCGCGTTCCCGACGGCGAGGCCATCGAATTCGAGGATTTGCACTTCGGCCGCCAGCGCTTCGTGGCCGGGCAGGATTTTGGCGACTTCCTGGTATGGCGCCGGGACGATCTTCCCGCGTATCAGCTGGCCGCAGTGGTGGACGATGCAGCGATGCAGATCACCGAGGTAGTCCGCGGCGCCGACCTGCTCAAGTCGACGGCGCGGCAGATTCTGCTGGCGCGCGCGCTGGGTGTTCCGTCGCCCGCCTGGTATCACTGCGAGTTGTTGCGGGATGAACAAGGGCAGCGCCTCGCCAAGCGACATGACGCGCTGAGCCTGCGCGCCCTGCGCGAGCAGGGGAAACAGCCGGCGGACTTGCTCACGGCCTTCCACACAACCGATTCCTTTTCCAGCGCTCTCGATGTACGACAATGAGAATGTGGTGTCAGACTTCGCCCAACTCGTAAAGCAACAGGCAGACATCGTTCGCATCATCGGCGACTACATTACGCTGAAAAAATCAGGAGGCCAGAACTATATCGGCCTTTGTCCTTTTCACGGCGAAAAGACCGCATCGTTTTCCGTGCACGCAGTGCGCCAGTTCTACTATTGTTTCGGCTGTCATGAGCAGGGAGATGTCTTCTCCTTCGTGCAGAAGATGGATCACGTCGGTTTCACCGAAGCAGTGAAAGTGGTGGCGCGGAAATGCGGCATTCCTCTGCCCAAGCGGGAGTTTGCCAGCGCGGAAGAGGCGGAAGAGAACCGACAGCGGGGGAAATTACTCGAGTTGCATGAGTTGGCAACGGCATGGTTTGAGGAGCAGCTGCGCTCTGCGGAGGGTGCGCGGGCGCGCGAATACCTTACTGGCCGGGGGCTGACTGCCGAGGCGATCGCCAGGTTTCGCATTGGCTATGCTCCGGACTCGTTCAACGCCCTGCGCGACCGTTTGCAGGGTGAGGCGTCTGCTGACCTGCTGCGCCTTTCCGGCCTGCTCTCTTCCAAAGAACAGGCGGATGGATCGGCTGGACATCTCTATGCTCGCTTTCGCAAGCGGATCACGTTTCCTATTCATAACGAGTCCGGGCGAGTGATTGCCTTTACCGCGCGGGCGCTCGACAGCGAGGAGAAATCCGGGCCGAAGTATATGAATTCTCCGGAAACGCCTCTCTATTCCAAAGGACACGTCCTGTTCAATCTCGACAAGGCCCGGCAGGCCATCCGGCAGCAGGACTTTGCCCTGCTGGTGGAAGGGCAGATGGACTGCATCACTGCGTTCATGGCGGGGATCCAGAATGTGCTTGCGACCAGCGGAACCGCGTTTACCGAGATGCAGGTCAGGTTACTGGGCCGCTATACCAAGCGGCTGTTCATTAATTTCGATCCCGATACGGCGGGAGCTGCCGCGGCTGAAAAGTCGATTGCCCTGCTAATGGAAGAGGCTTTTGAGGTCAAGGTGGTTACCCTCGAGGCCGGCCTGGACCCTGACCGCTTTATCCGCGAACGCGGGATTCAGGAGTATGTGGCCGCGGTCAAAGGCGCCAGGCGTCATTCTGATTACCTGATCGATCGCGCCATGCAGCTTTTCCCTTCCCGGACGGCTGAGGGCAAGAGCAAGGCCCTCAACTACCTGCTGCCTCATATCCGGCGGATGCCTAACAGCATCGTGCGCGACGAGTTCGCATCCGATGCGGCTCAGAAGCTGGGCATTGACTCGGCCTTGGTAAGGGAAGAGCTGCGCCAGGCAGTGCGCAAACGCCGGGACGAGGTCCACTCGACCGCAGACACCCTGAACGAGGCTGAGCGGGTGCTGGTGCGGGCCGCAGCTTGCGCGCCGGGAACCCGCGTTTTCTCTTGTGTTTCCCAGGCTCTGCAGGAGCAGCAGCCATCGTTCGAGGGGCTTAGCGTGACCCCAACGTTGCTGGCATTGCGTGACCGGGGGGCGCTCGAGCCTTTGGCCGCAGTTTCCGATCCCCGGCAGCGGACGGTGCTGGCGCAGGCCCTCCTCAGGGAGTCCGGCGAGGTGGAACTGCAGGAGGTAGAGGCCGCGCTGCAGTCCCTGAAGTACCGCCGGCTCGAAGCTTTACAGCGCCGGGTGCGCGCGGACATCGCCGAGGCCGAACGGCGCGGCGACTTGGCACAACTGGCGGTTTTTATGGCCGAAAAGCTCAAGGTGGATCGGGAAATGCGGGAAGTCGACGCCTTTTCGAAGCAATGACCCGCGTATAAAACGCGTATCTTTCCCTGCGCTGCGCTTCGAGATGACAAAGAGTAGCGTCCGGAACGAAAGGCTGTGGTTGGGCTTCGCCCATCGTTTTCGGCCCACGTATCCCGGATTTCCTGTCGGGATCGGGGGCGTTGAGCAACTTCATGCGGCTTTCTTTGAGAGAAAGCCGCATGCGTGGTCGCGGCTCGTGCTGCGTAGT
>Ga0302326_10000668_pt1 | contig 91209 bp, 81 predicted proteins | sample Palsa_T0_3_FD_202264 | JGI IMG/M metagenome (GOLD analysis project Ga0302326, IMG submission 202264) | Peat permafrost microbial communities from Stordalen Mire near Abisko, Sweden - Palsa_T0_3 | ecosystem: Environmental > Terrestrial > Soil > Palsa > Peat permafrost | place: Sweden: Abisko... | reverse complement strand
CCTCTACCGACGAATCCGCTACCGCCACAGCCGCCATCATGACCTCCCCGCGTCGAACAATCAACGCCAGAAGGATTCGCCGCGACCACCACAAACTCCTACCAAAAACCTACCAAAGCACTATTAGCAGAGATCTACACCAACGACTTCGTGCCGCTCCCACGCGCCTGCGGCGACCTTTCGCACGCCGCTTGCCCTTTCTCACCGATCCAGGTAGGGGTGTGTGTATCAGCCAACACCCCTACGCAAAGGAGACGAGAAGATGGGCAACTCACCCTGCGCCTCGGCGGTCGCCGAGCCACCGGAGACACGCACTTCGGGCCGAGGAACGCTGTTTGACGCCGCGACCCTCCGCGACTTTCTACGGGCTGCGCTTCGCCACGCGGCCGTGATCGTCGCCTTCCTGATCATCGCCTCCGCGCAGCTCGTCGCCGGCGCACTACACCTCTTGGCGTCCGGTCTAGTAGCCGTTGGCGCTGCGGCGCGATCTGGTTGACCGCGCGCTGGGTCAAGCTCTCGACCACCAATGTCGCCCCGCGGCGTTCGTGCAGGTGACGACATGCTCGCGGTACGTTGGACAGGCGCGCGACGGTGTGGCCGGCTGGAGCACCCCGGGTGCGCGGCCTGGGTGAGGGGGCCAGTGCGCCCCCCGGGGTCTTCAGCGGTGCATCTAGGGTGTGGATGAGGCAGGTACGCCTAGCGAGGCAGGCTCACGCTTGGTAGCCGCTACCACCGGGTCCGTAGTAGCCGCCGAGTTCGTCGCGATAGGTCTGCTCGAGGTGACGGGCTTCGTCGAACTCGGGGGCGTTCTTGATCTGTTCCTTGGTGCGGTTGACGCGAAGCACTTCCGTCTCGCTGTTTATCCGGGAGACGACGCCGGCGGGCAGCATGACCTTCTTACCGAAGATCCATGGCCCGGTATCAACGATCAACCAGCTCGCGCCAGTGTCGTTGTTGGCGTTGTCAACCTTGCCAATGCTTCCATCTATGGCCTCGATCGAGTATCCAGTCAAATCCCTGCCAGCGGCAGCCTCATCGGGATACCCCCAAATGTCTACGTCTACGGTACTCGGCATAACATCACTTGTACTCGGCATAACATCACTTCCCTTTCACTTGCTGGTTAGTTAGAAATTGAATGGGCCGCAGTTAGAGCGAGCGCTATAGACGCTCTAACGGCCGCAACCCGACGAGCGGCTCGCCGTGGATGACCGCGTTCTCGGTTCTACAAGCCGCGACGGCTGCGGCGGCTGTAGCCGAATCCGCCGGTCAGCAGCAGGACTGCGATGACGATGAGGACGATCAGGAGCATGGTCACCTCCCAAATCTCAGTCGAGTTGGCTCGTGCATGTCTAGGTCCGCTTCTTGTTTCTGTTGCGGCCGGTGAGGGTGTCGGTGACTTTGTCCACGGTTTTCTTCGCGGAGCCCTTGGCCTCCTCGACGCGGCCTTCGTTCTTCAGGTGTTTGTCTCCGCTCAGCGCGCCGGCAGCTTGCTTGACGCGACCTTTTGCCTTGTCGATGTTCTTGTCGGTCATATGCCCTCCTGGTTGCGGATGGACGAGCGCTCGCGTGGGTAGCGGTGGGAGCGGCCGATTAGCCGCGCGATCAGTCCGCCCACGAGCAGGTAGACGACCGCGGCGATGCCCCAGTTGACAGCGATAGCGGTGTTGGCGCTGTGGAAGCTGAACATCCCGTCGAACGGGCCGGCTAGCGAGTGCGCCCAGCTATGGACTTCCGAGACGATGCTGTTGGCCGGGTTGGCCTTAAGCACCACCAGCAGAATCCCCGCGAGGATGACCAACACGACGACGCTGACAACGAGCTGCACGGCGCGCACCAGCAAGTCGGCGCCTTGCCCAAACACGCCGACACCGCCAGCTTCGCGCCGACCTTGCCGGCGCGACACTTCGACCGGCCGACCATTCGGATCGACCGCGGGAGCGGCTTCTGCGGGCGTGACGCTGGACATGAGGAACCTCCGGTTGGTCTTGCATCCCTTCCGGGCAAAGCCCGGCGGGACGGTGCAGAGGACCTATTCGCGAAGGCGATCCTACGCCGACGGAGCATTCCCAATCTGATTGGGGCAGAAGCACGCACAACCTGTTTCGCAACCTGTTTTCGGCGTGCTCCCCACAAGAGTAGCGCACTTTGGGGGGGCTCGGTCAAACATGCGTTCGATACGGCACGGAGCCGGTCCGATGTCAGCAACGCTCCCGTCGGCTCGGTCCCGCTCAACAAGCGAGGGGGCGGGTGCGCTGTTCGGATACCATTCATGATGCAGCTTCGTGAGCAACGTTGGTCAGCGATGAGCACCCCACACGTCATCCAGGGCACCCCGAGCACGCATGGGGATGTGCTCACGGCCATCTCCGACGGCATGGTCGCGTTGCTCAAGGAGTTCTACGGGCGAGGCCCGACTCGTGCGAAGTCCTATTACGAGGACGACTTGGTCGTGTGCGTCCTGCGCGGCGGCTTCTCGCGGGTCGAGGAGACCCTGCTCGACGGCGGGCGCGGCCAGGCGGTGATCCAGCAGCGCATGGAGTTTCAGGAGGTCATGCGCGATCGCTTCACCGAGGTGATCGAAGGAGCGACGGGCCGCGTGGTGATCGGGTTCATGAGCGGAAACCAGCAGCACCCCGACTTGATGTGTGAGGTGTTCATCCTCGGTCCCACCGACCTCATCGACGCGCACGAGATCCCGGCCCGCGAGCCATCCCCGTCTCGCGGCTGAAGCAAGGCTTCTTTGCTCTGGCAGCTAGGGGTGTTGCAGCGACGTAGTGAGGGCGTCGAGTAGCTCGACGGTCGTTATCGATGCCCCGTCCGAGGAAGCCGGGGTCAACTCGTCGGGACGCCCCTCGCGCCAGATCACTCTCCCGTCGTCGTCTTGATCGCGTGAGTAGTGACCGATGCCGCCGTCGGACTCGTGGATAACGACTCGAATCGCCTTTCCGGGGACTCTCCAGCTCATGCCCCCATGCTACTCCTCCGATCGACCTGTACCACGCGGTTCGGGCTTTCTCGAATCGATGGCACGGTGCCAAAGCCAAGCGCAAACCCCGTCGGCCGACGCGCGGATTCGGCTGCAGGAGTCTCAAGCTCGGTCGGCGGCCCTCATAGCTCGCTTGCCAGGCCGGCGATGATCCAGACAAGCGCTCCCGCCCCGACGAGGCGACGGAACGGCTCGCTCAGGCGCCGTCGTCCTTTTGTCGCTCTGCTTCGCTGGAGGGCAGATGCGGGCGCTCGCGGAGGCGAATGGACTCGATGCGGTTCTCGCGCACGGACTCGACTCGGATTGAGTAGCTGCCAGAGGTGATTGCGTCGCCGCGGTGGGGCAGACGACCGAGCTCGGCGAACACGAAGCCGCCTACGGAGTTGTATGCGTCGCTGTCTACCGGCAGGTCTATGCCGTAGTTGGCGAGGTCTGTGATCGGGAGGTGTCCGCGGATGAGCCAGTCGCCGTTGGCGAGCTTGCGGATCTCGCTGGTGCTCGGGTCGGTCTCGTCGGCGATCTCGCCGACTACCTCCTCGATGATGTCCTCGACGGTCACGACCCCGACGACTCGGCCGTACTCGTCCACGACGACGGCCATAGAGGTCCGCTGACGCTGTAGGTCGGCGAGCAGGTCGTCAAGCGGCTTGGTTTCTGGCACGATCAGCGCGTCATGCACGATCCGCTGGAGCGGGGAGTGCGCGCCGTCTGCGATCAGTTGGCGGGCAAGTTCGCTGACGTGCACGAGGCCGAGGACGCGGCCGTGGTCTTCGCCTTCGGTGACCACGAGACGGGTGTGGCCGCTAGAGACGCAAAGCTCCAGCGCCGTCTGCACATCCTGGGAGACGTCGATCGTGACGACCGCCGGGATCGGGGTCATGATCTGTCGCGCCTGTTGCTCGTGTAGGTGGAATACGCCGGTGAGCATCCCTGCCTCGCCGGGGTCGAGGTGCCCGCCCGCGTAGGACTCGGCGATCAGGAGCTTGAGCTCGTCCGGGGAGCCGCCGCGCCGCTGGACGTTCATATCGACGCCGAGCAGTCGCAGGATTCGGTCGGCGACCGCTGTCAGCGCGAGGATGAAGGGATGGAACAGGATGCTGAACGCCCGCAGCGGACCGGCGACGCGCCGGGCGACGGCCTCTGCTCGATCGATCGCATAGAACTTGGGGACCATCTCGCCGGCGACGAGCTGCACGGCGGCGATGATCAGGAACGCGACGATCACGAGGACCGCTGCCGCTACGCCGTGGCTGAGGGTGTGGCCGAGCGCGCCCTTCAGTATCGACGCGAGCGCCGGCTCGGCCAGGGCTCCGATGCCGATCGAGGCCATCGTGATCCCAATCTGCACGGCGGATATGTACTCGTTGACGTTGCCGAGTTGCTCCAGTGCGAGCGAGGCTCCTTTGGCGTCCTCCTCGCGCATGACTTCCAGCCGTGCGCGGCGCGATCGCACGTGCGCGTACTCCGCGACCACGAAGAACGCGTTGCTCGCGACCAGCAGCGCCGCGACGATGAGCTTTAGGCCGTTCACGCCGGACCAGCGGCGCGACTACTTCCGGGAGGTTCGCCTTGGTTCATCAGTGGCCGACAGGCTAGCCCCAGCAGGGCCAGGCCGACCCACAGCATTGCCTGCGCGTCGCCGCAGTGTCCGGCAAGCACTGTAGAAACGGCATGGTGGGATGACGGATCAGACGATCAGCGGGGGTGACGAGGGTACTTCCGCGCAAGGCGATACGTCGCTCGTGGGCGACTCGGCGGCGGCCTCGGATGCGGGGGGTGAGTTCGAGCCGGCATCCGGTCCAGACCGGGAGTTCGTGGGCGCGACGGGAGTGCGGGCGTATGTTCGGGCGCTTGGGCCGGGCCTGATCACGGGCGCATCAGACGACGACCCTTCCGGGATCGCCACCTACGCGCAGGCGGGTGCTCGGTTCGGCTTTTCGATGCTGTGGGTCGCGCTCCTGACGCTCCCGCTGATGATGGGGATTCAGGAGATATGCGACCGTACCGCGCTTGCCTCGGGCAAGACTCTCGGCGAGTTGATCACGGTCCACTTCGGCCGGGTCTGGCGGGCCGTGATCGGGGTGCTGATCGCGGTCCTGGTCGTCGCGAACGCGCTCAACATTGCCGCCGATCTTGTCGCGGTTGGACAGGGCATGCACCTGCTGCACGCGGGACCGAGCGCTGTGTGGGCTCTGGTCGCTGGTGCGAGCATCACTGTGGTTCTGGCTGCCGGCTCGTTCCTGTTGATCGCCCGCGTGTTCAAGGTGCTCTGTGCGGCGCTGCTGGCCTACGTGGCGGTGCTCCTGCTCGTTCACATCCCGTGGGGGACGGTGGCCGTGAACACGGTGATTCCGCACGTACAGCTCTCGTCGGCCTATATCGCGCTGCTGGTCGCCGTGCTCGGCACGACGATCTCACCGTATCTGTTCTTCTGGCAGGCCATGCACCGTGTCGAGGACATGCGAGAGGAGCCGTTGGGCGGCGAGGAGCCGGTGCCGCTGCGCCGCCGCGGTCAGCGCGCGGGCAAGTCAAAGCAACTGATGAGCCGCCTTGACGTGTTCACGGGTATGGCGTTCTCGAACTTCGTGATGTTCGCGATCATCACCGCGACTGCCGCGACGGTCGGGCGCACGCATCACGTGAGCATCTCCTCGCCTGCCCAAGCCGCGGAAGCGCTGCGCCCTTTGGGAGGCCAGATCGGCTCCTACGTCTTCGCGCTCGGCTTCATCGGCTCGGGCATGCTCGCGATTCCGGTGCTTGCCGGCGCGGGCTCGGCGGCGATGGCCGGACTGATCGGCCGGGGAGCCGGCTTTTCCAACTCTCTGCGCGAAGCGCCTGTGTTCTACGGATTGTGCGCCGTCGGGACGATCGGCGGCATGGCACTCAGCCTGCTCGGAGTGAACCCGATCAAGCTGCTCGTCCTGGTCGCCGTCATCAACGGCGTGACCGCGGGGCCATTTCTGATCGTGGTGATGCGCGTCTCCTCAGACCGCGCGATCATGGGCGAGAGCATCAACGGTGCGCTCGCCCGCTGGCTCGGCTGGGCGACGACGGCACTCATGCTGATCGCCGCAGTTGCCCTGTTCGCGACTGGAGGCGTGTAAGACACATCCCGACGGATCGTTGGCGTCCGGTTCCTCATCGCCTCGCGCTACGGCATCGGCGCCACCCAGGATTCCTTCGTAAACGGCCGGGTCTGGCCGGGCGATACTGCAACGATCCGCACAAAGTAGTAGAGTCACTGGCGGACGGTCGCTGACCAAGCCGACCAGCCGTCGCTGCCGCTGAGCTTTTGCCGTCGCTGCGACTAGCCGATTCGATTGACCTCCGCCCGCGTAGATCCCCCTCGAGGGGATTCACCTGAAGAACGAAGGCCGCCTCGAGGAGGCCAAGGGCTCCTGAAGAAAACCGTGGACAAAGTCACCGACACCCTCACCGGCCGCAACAGAAAAAGGAAATAGACCTATGGACCTGCTACTGCTCCTCATAGTCGCCCTGGTTATTCTCAGCCTCGCCGGCGGTGCCTTCATCAGCCCGCTGGTCTTTCTCCTTCTCATCGTGGTCCTGCTGCTGTTCCTCGGTCCCTACCGCGGTCGAAGGGGCCGCGTCTAGGCCAGGCCACCTGAGATGACGCGGCGCGTTGGCGAAAGCGACGGTCATGCGTGGTGCGCCGCGCGGCTCGCCGGGATGCGCGCAGCATGTGCGTCATCGGTCGTTACAGCGAGGTGGCAGCGTCCGCTCCCCGGTTGCCGATCGGGCTCAATCACGAGTGCGCCGCGAAGACGTGGGCGACGGCTCCGCCACTGAAGACGGTGGTGCTCATCGGCTCGATGGTGAGCGGTGCGAGACGCGAGCGAGCCCGAGAACACGACCTTGGGGATCTCGGTCATCGGCTTGGCGGACGGCCCGGAGGCGCCGGGCCAGTCGGGCGGCCACCCTCGCCCACAGGCGGATCAGTCCCGCGCCTTCGTGCTATTCAATGCCGATGAGTCCTCGCTCGCCGTCCTCTGACGAGAGTCAGTCTCGCCGGAAAGGTCCTTCGGTGGGGGTGCGCGTTGCTGTCTCCGCCGGGGCGGGCGCGCTTAGCGCGCTCGTCGTCGCGATCGTGGGCCCGTGGTGGCTCATTCCCCTTTCCGGCTGGGACATTGCGGCGCTGGTCTTTGTGGGCTGGATGTGGCGCTCCCTGTGGTCTCTGGATGCGGCAGACACCGCTAAGCAGGCGAAACGGGAGAATCCGCGCCGCGCCCCGGCTGATGCCCTGCTGCTCAGCGCGAGCGTTGCGAGTCTTATCGCGGTTGGTCTCGTGCTCGTGCGCGCCGGTCACAGCAACGGCCTGGGCAAGGCACTGCTCGTCGGTCTCAGCGTGGCGAGCATCGTTCTCGCCTGGAGCGTCGTTCACACCGTCTACAGCTTGCGCTACGCCAAGCTCTACTACGAAGGCCGGCCTGGGGGTGTTGACTTCAACGCGGAGGGAGCGCCCTGTTACATCGACTTCGCGTACCTCGCTCTGACAATCGGAATGACCTTCCAGGTCTCAGATACCAATCTGAAGACCACCAGCATCCGTCGGACGGCCCTGCGGCACGCGCTACTCTCCTACGCGTTTGGGACGCTCATCATCGCAACCACGATCAACCTGGTCGCTGGGCTGACCAAGTAGAGACCGCGATCCGCACACGATCGGCGCGTCGTGCAGCCGCGCGGGGTTTGTGCCGACGGACCCCGCCCGTCGGCACAAACCCACCGGAATCGGCAGGTATCCGCAGGTATTCGCGGGAAGGACGGCGACTACCGTGCGGCGACGCAGACCATGCGAAGTCCCTGCAAAAGCCCATGTTTTCGCTACGATTCGCGTGGCGGATCGCCTGGCGGGCTGCTCCGCTGAAAATCGTGGTGTCCCCAGTTCGAGTCTGGGTCTCGCCATCTGTGCAGATGACGCTGGCAAAGCTGGGGTGGCGCCAGGACGCCGGGCCCAGGAGTGCACACGAGGCGCTACGGGCGCTGTCGCCCTGAGCATGGCCCGCGCGCTCGTCACCGGAGCCTCCGGCTACATAGGCAGCCGACTGGTGCGCGAGCTCAACGCACAGGGCGTTCCGGTTGGGTGCGTCGCACGCAACCCAAACCGGTCAGCTTCGACCCAGCCGTCACCGTACATCGCGCCGACATGCTCGACCCAAGCTCTCTCGGCGCGATCGGTGATGGCTACACGACGGCTTACTATCTCGTTCACTCGATGGGTCGCGGTGGCGACTCCGACTACGAGCAGCGCGACGCCGTTGCCGCCTCCAACTTTGCTCGCTTCGCGATCGCCTCGGGCATCGAGCGGATCGTGTACCTCGGGGGCCTCGGCGATAGCCCCGCATCCCAGCACCTGCGCTCGCGTCGGCGCGTCGGAGAGATCCTGCGCGATCAGGGACCACCGCTTACCTGGTTTCGGGCGGGTATGGTGGTCGGAGCCGGATCGGAGAGCTACCGAACGCTGCGTTCGCTCGTCGAGCGCCTGCCGGTGATGCTCGCACCCTCGTGGCTGGCCACGCCCACCCAGGCGATCGCCATTGGCGACGTACTTCGATACCTCATCGAGGCTCCCGGCATACCCGAGGCGCGCTCCCGCGAGATCCAGATCGGGTCGGCTGAAGTGCTCACATACGGGGAGATGCTCGACCAAATGGCCGACGCGCTGGGACTGCGCCGCCGCCCGCGCATTCCCGTACCGCTGCTGACACCGTGGCTCTCCTCGCACTGGATCGGGCTCATCACACCCGTCGATGCGGGCGTCGCGAGACCGTTGATCGAGGGTCTCTCCACCGACACGACCGTCACCGACCCATCCGGCATGGCACTGTTCGACATCCAACCCGTTTCCTTCGAACATGCTCTGCACGAAGCAATCGCCGAGGAGAACCAAGCCCGTCGCCGCTCGCCGTAGCCGCCAGCCGATCGTCTCTGCGGGAGAATCGGCGGCCCGAGGTTATTGCTGCCACCTGTAGAAGGCAGAACCGGGCGAGACCCGGCGTGCTGAGGAGTTAATACTGACTAGCTAGCCCTTGCGCCGTTCGGCGCGGTCGAGACGCTCTTCAAAGCGCTCGTCGCGTGCGGCTCGGCGTGCGAACACGTCGGCGGTGGCGGTCGTGGCCCAGATTATGAGGGTGGCCCAGACATAGGTCTGCGCTCCGTGAATGGTGAGCCCGGACACGACGGCGACCGCGATGAACAGTGCGATGATCGTCGACGCGAGCGCGAGCAGGCCGGCAAGCGCGATCGACGGCTGGCGCACGAGCACTTTGAGCGCGAGGAACTGCACCACGATGTGCGCGACCCAGAACACCAGCGTCGCCTCGAGCAGCCCGGCGGCGTTGATTGAGAGGTTTTCGAGCGCGACGTCGCACACCAGCAGCCCGACGGCGACTCCTACGAGGCCTGCGAGCAGCCGGGTGAGGAGCCGTTTGAACACGCACTTGTAGACTAGCCACCGGCAAGCTCGAACGCTTTCTACCGCTGTAGTCGGTGGGCACCCAGCCGGTCCTTGTCGAGACTACCTCCGAGCGCGTCGCACGAGAACAGATCCACCCCGGCGGCGAGTCTGTACGTTTCGGGCATGAGCGACGGGACCCTCGCACGGAGCTATGGCAAGGTCTTCAACGAGGTTGCGGTCGAGTACGACCGCAACCGTCCCACCTATCCCGATGTGCTCGTCGACCAAGCATGCGAGGTGGCGGGTCTCAGGGATGGCGACCGGGTGCTCGAGATCGGGTGCGGGACCGGCCAGCTGACGCGCAGCCTGCTCGCGCGAGGGCTGCGCGTGACCGCAATCGAGCCGGGAGATCGACTGATCCGAGTCGCCCAGGAGAATCTGAAAGATGCGGGGGATGTGGGGTTCCTCCACGCGCGGCTCGAGGACGTGCAACTGCCCCGCGGGAGCTACGAGGCGGTGTTCTCGGCGTCCGCAATCCACTGGGTTGACCCCAATCTGAGCTGGCGGAAGATCGCTGGCGCGCTCGCTCCCAAAGGAACGCTCGCCCTGATCCAGTACTTCGGCCTGCGGGAGCAGCGCAGCGTCGATGATCAGGAGGCTCTACTGTCGGCCCTGCGCAGGCACGCGGGGGAGATCGCTGCGACCTGGCCCACCTACCGCGACCTCGATCGCACGATTGCTGGTGTGCAGGAGCGCCGTCGGAACGTCGCGGACGCTTGGAGCTGGCCGGGGAGCTACGACATAGGACGTGACTACGCAGCCGACCTCTTCGAGGATCTACAGCTCGCAACCGTACCAACCCTGATCGAGCACACTGCAGGTGAGCTCAGCTCCTTGCTCGGCACGATGTCATTCTGGGCACGACTCTCACCCGAGCAGCGTGATGCCCTCGTGAACGAGACTCACGCTCTCCACGAGCGCCTGGGGCGGCCAATCCGGGCGAGCACGGTCGCCGCACTACTCACGGCGCGACGGCTCGGCCAGCCGATTCCTTCGGCGCCGTAGAAGACGCAGCTTTCGGGTGCATGAGTGAGGCATCCAACCGACCCGGCGACCAACGCGGATAGGCTTGCGGCCAGATGCTCCTACCGGCCGACAGCCCGAGGAGACGCCGCCAGAGCCAAGCGGTCCTGAGCCCGATCACCGAGGCGTCGATCTTCCTTGTCTTGACCGTCGAGTCGGGGGGCGAGGACCAGGTGCGGGAGCTGCTCCCCGATGTCAGCGGCCTCAAGCGCTCGGTCGGCTTCAGGGCCCCGGAGGCAGATCTCACGTGCGTCGCCGGCATCGGCTCGTGCCTCTGGGAGCGGATGTTCGGGCTCGACAAGCCGGTTGACCTGCACCCCTTTCCGGGGTTCTCCGGCGCCCGCCACAGCGCGCCTGCGACCGACGGGGACCTGCTGTTCCATATCCGTGCACATCGGCTGGACCTGTGCTTCGAGCTGGCGGGTCTGCTCGTGCGGCGCCTGGAGTCGTTGGCCACGGTGGTCGACGAGGTCCACGGCTTTCGCTCGTTCGACGAGCGCGATCTGCTCGGGTTCGTCGACGGGACCGAGAACCCCGAGGGCAGGGCGGCTTATGAGGCGGTGACGATCGGCGGCGAGGATCCGGCCTTCGCCGGAGGCAGCTACGCGATCGTCCAGAAGTACATCCACGACATGAGCAGCTGGAATGCGCTGTCGGTTGAGGAGCAGGAGCGGGTCATCGGCCGCACAAAGCTCGACGACGTCGAGTTGCCCGACGAGATCAAGCCCGCGAACTCGCACGTCGCGCTCAACACAATCGTCGACGAGAACGGAAACGAGCAGCAGATCATGCGCTTCAACATGCCGTTTGGGCGCGTCGGGGCAGGCGAGTTTGGCACCTACTTCATCGGCTACGCGCGCACCGCGACCGTGATCGAGCAGATGCTCGCCAACATGTTCGTCGGCAACCCGCTCGGTACTTATGACCGGGTGCTCGACTTCTCGAGGCCCCTAACTGGCACGCTGTTCTTCATCCCGAACGCCGAGTTCCTGGACGACCCGCCTGCGCCCGCCAGCCCGAAGGGGCGCTCCCAGCAAGAAGATGATGTTCCCACGACCCAACCCGATCCCACACCCCCACCAGTCGCGCCGCCGCCCGATGGCTCACTCGGCATCGGCAGCCTCAGGACCGAGACCGACAGGAAGGACCGACCATGAACCACTTGCTTCGCGCACACGCTCCCATCAGCGACAGGGCCTGGGAGCAAATCGACCAGGAGGCTCGGGAGCGCCTCGAGCCGGCGCTGGCCGCCCGCAAGCTCGTGGACTTCATCGGCCCGCTCGGCTGGGAGCACTCCGCCGCCAACCTTGGCCGCACGACCCCGCTGCCCGGCTCGCCGGCGGCGGGTGCATGGGGTCTGCTGCGAAAGGTGCTTCCGCTGGTGGAGCTGCGCGCGGACTTCGTCGTCTCACGTGAGGAGCTGCGCGATATCGACCGCGGCGCTGCCGACGCCGACTTCGATCAGCTCGGCAACGCCGCCCAGCAGATCGCGATCGCCGAGAATGCCGCCGTGCTCGGCGGCTGGCCGGATGCGATCAGGGGGGTCGCCGAGGTCTCCCCCTATCCACAGCAGCCGCTCGGACGCGCGCCCGAGCACTTCCCGCAGCACATCGCCCGTGCCGTCAGCGACCTACGGGCGCGGGGCGTGGGTGGCCCCTACGGCCTGGCGCTCGCGCCGGAGCCTTACCGGCTGGCGCTCCAGACCTCCGAGCACGGCGGCGCGTTGTTGACCGAGCACCTCCAGACGATCCTCGGCGGTGGCCCGATCGTGTGGACTCCTGGGCTCCAAGGCGCCATTGTGGTCAGCCTGCGCGGCGGCGACTTCATCTTCGAATGCGGCCAGGATCTATCGGTTGGCTACGACTCCCACGACACCGCGCAGGTCGAGCTCTACATCCAGGAGAGCTTCAGCTTCCGGGTTGCGACTCCCGAGGCCGCGGTCGTCCTTGTCTAGCTGATCAGTAGATCCGATATGGTCGCGTTGCGTGCCAGGATCCGTTGGGGCCGTGCCGGATCGACAGCCGCCTAAGGAGAGCCCAATGAGCGCCAAGTGGACCACCGAGCAGATCCCCGACCAGACGGGGCGCACCGCGATCGTCACCGGGGCCAACAGCGGCCTCGGGCTGGTCTGCGCGCGTGAGCTGGCGCGGCATGGGGCGAGCGTGGTGCTTGCCTGTCGCAACGCCGAGAAGGGTGCTGCGGCGCTGGCAGAGATCAAGCAGGTGGCGCCCGATGTGCAGATCGAGCTTGCCTCGCTCGATCTCGGCAGCCTCGGATCGGTGGCGGCGTTTGCCGAGCAGTTCCGCTCCACTCATGACAGCTTCGAGCTGCTGCTCAACAACGCCGGTGTGATGGCCCCGCCGCGTCAGGTCACCGCCGACGGCTTCGAGCTGCAGCTCGGCACCAACCTGCTCGGCCACTTCGCGCTCACCGGGCGGCTGCTCGGTGCGCTGGAGGGGCGGCCCGATGCGCGTGTCGTGACACTCAGCAGCATCGCCCACCGCACGGGGCGCATCAACTTCGACGACCTGCAGTCCGAGCGCCGCTACTCACGCTGGCGTGCGTATGGGCAGTCCAAGCTCGCCGACCTGATGTTCGCGCTTGAGCTCGACCGGCGGTTGCGTACCGCCAGATCGAACGTCAAGAGCATCGCGGCTCACCCCGGCTATGCGGCCACGAATTTGCAGTCGGCCGCCGTACCCACCGTCGATCGGCTGGTGATGGTGGTGACCAACGCGCTGCTCGCGCAGAGCGCCGACCAGGGGGCGCTGCCGCCGCTGTATGCCGCCACCATGCCCGGGCTCGAAGGCGGGGTCTACATCGGGCCCGACGGGCTCGGCGAGCTTCGCGGCCATCCGCACCCGGTCTCGCCCAATCGCGCCGCGCGCGACGAGGCCGTCGCTGCGCGGCTGTGGGAGGTCTCAGAAGAGCTGACGGGGGTTCGCTTCGAGCTGCCCGCAGCTGTCGGCTGACGCTTCCTGCGCGCGCTACGACTCCCTCGTCGGCGAGCCAGCTGTGCCCAGTGGCGGCCGACGGAGCTGCCCAGCGCCGCCGCGAAGAGGGTGCCTCAGTCGGCCGTGTGCTCCTCGTCGGCTTCGCCCGACACCTCGCTCAGCGGCCCCTCGTCGGCGGCGTCGCGCATGATCCGCGCCGGGCTGTGCTCGTCGCCGTGGGAGGTGTGTTCGATCAGTTCCCGCTCTGCCTGCTCGAAGCCCTCCGACTCCCCGCCGCCGGCCTCCTCGACAGCGCGGCGCTCTTCGCGGCGACGCTCCTCCAGGGACTCGATCGGGTCTGTCGGTGCCTGGTCTGCCATTGGCCCACTCTACTGCGTCGGTGGCGGGGTAGGACTCCCCGCCCCCGGGCGGCTGGGATAGGCGACAACTCGCGCGGACGCTCCCACCCTCGGACGCTCCCACCCTCATACGCCTTTCACACCTTCCGCCGACCGCGCTCCCACCTGGGGGGTCGATCTTCCTTGCACCACCACTCAACGCAAGGAGGCACCACCCATGTTCAGGATCACCAAGAAACGCCTTTTGACAGGTCTCAGCGTCGTCGCCGTGATCGGCGCGGCGGGCGCGGTGAGCATGGCCACCTCCGCTTCCAGCGCCTGCCAGGGCGGAGCTTTTCAATCTTCCTGAAGGCCAGCTCGTGATGCGCGACGACGCAACGCAGCGGGACATTCGTCGACGCGACCGTGGGCTCGCCCTCGGGATCCCGGGAGCGGGAACCGGCGGGCACTCGGGCGAAGGCAGGCGCCCGGGTGCCCGTTTGGCGGCCGTGCTGCTCGCTGCCTGTGCATTCGCGCTTGTCTCGAGCGGTGACGCCTATGCCTACTGGACGCTCACCGCCACTTGCTGGGGCGCGGCCACCGCGGCGACCGTCGGGCAGGGTGCCAAGCCGACCGCCTCCGCCGGCAACTCTGCCACCTACACCTCGGCGTCGGTCGCCAAGGTCAGCGTCCCATAGCGGAGCGTCAGCGATCCGCTGCAGGCTTTTGCGCGCCCGCCACGCGGGGCAGCGCCAGCAGCGAGCAGCGCGCGTGGCGCTCGAGGTAGTCGGAGGTGCTGCCCACCACCAGGCGGCGCAGCGGACCGTAGTTGCGGGAGCCCACCACCAGCAGGTTGACCTCGCCGCTGAAACCCGCCAGCTCCTCGCCCGGCAGCCCATACACTGCGCGGCCCTCGACGTCTTGGAGCTGACGCAGCCGCTCCTTGGCGTCTGTCACCAGCGTCTCGATCGTGTCGCCCAGCGCCGGCGGCGTGAGGCCGCTGAACGAGTATGCCGGGATCGACACCACCTCCAACGCGACCAGCTTGGCGCGCTGCTGTGCCGCCACCGCGCGCGCCGACGCCAGCGCCGCCTCGCTCTCGGGCGATCCGTCGTAGCCGACGCCGATGCTCGCCAGCGGCAGCGGGTGCTGGGCGTAGCCGCGCGCGGCGATCGCCACCGCGCAGGGCGCCCCGTTGAGCGCAGCGCGGGTGTCGTCGCCCAGCATCGCCCTCCCGAGCACGCCGCGACCGCACGAGCCCACAACCAGCAGGTCGGCGTTCCGTTCCTCGGCGAGATCGTGCAGCCCGCGGCCGGGGGAAAGCGCGAGGAAGCTCACCAGCTCGACGTCGGCCTCGAGGTCGGCCTCCGCGCGCTCGCGCTGCAGCAGCTCGTGCGAGGCCTCGCGCTCCTGTGCCATCAGCCCCGGTGTGATCGCATGCACGGGGCTCAGCTCGCCGCTGTGCACGTTCGCGAGGATCAGCTTCCCTTCCTGGCTCACGAGGTGGCGCGCCAGCTCGATCGCGTCGCGGCCGGTCGGCCGCCCATCGACTCCCACGATCACGTTCTCGAACATGCTCTCGCCTTCTATGGGTGCTTTTCCGTAGTGGCTTGGTGCCTTTATACGGTGGCCGGCGGCTCCCCTGGAGCCTAGCTTGCTTAACCACATGGCTGCCCGCCCACACATCGCCCCACTTCCGTTTCCTCGCAAGCTTGGCACGAGCCCTGCCCCAATCTCCGTACTGCTCGCCGACGACCACGGCGCCGTGCGCAGGGCGTTGCGGCTCCTGCTCGACGGTGAGCAGGACGTCGAGGTGATCGCCGAGGTCAGCAACCTCACCACGGTCATCGAGCAGGCGCGCGCCGCCCAGCCGCACGTGCTGGTGCTCGACCTCGATCTGCCCGGCGGCTCCAGCATCCATACGATCGGTCGTCTGCGCGTACACGCGCCCGAGACGCAGATCGTGCTGCTCACGCTGGAGGAGAGCCCGGTCTTCGCCGCCCAGGCCCTTGCCGCCGGCGCGAGCGCGCTGGTCGCCAAGCATCACGCCGACAGCGAGCTGCCGCCGGCGATCCGCGCGGCCGCGCTCGGGAAGGTCTACGTCAGCCCTTCGATCGACGCGCGCCTGGATGTGCTGCGCACCGCCCAGTCCGAGGACCGCCTCAGCCACCGCGAGATCGAGGTCCTGCGGCTGATTGCGCTCGGCTTCACCAGCGTCGAAATCGCACGTCAGCTCAACCTCTCCCCGCGTACGGTCGAGAGCCATCGCGCGCACATCACCGGCAAGCTCGGTCTCTCCACCCGCGCCGAGCTGGTCAGTTACGCGATCGGCCGCGGGCTGCTAGAGACCAGCCCCGACCGCTAACCGAAAGAAGAGAGGCTCGGCTCGGCGGCCTTCGCCGCCTGCGCCACCCTCTAACCACCCAGCCGCTCGTCATCCCGACGATACCCCAGGCGGGCCGAGATGCGATCGGCGGTGGAGATCAGATGCGGCCCCAGCGCGTCCACGAATTCCTCCATCGCGATCATCGAGCTGTGCGCGGTCATCGCGGCCGCCGCGACCACGTCGCTCCCACTGGAGCGCACCGGGGCGGCGATCTCGTACATCCCGGCTGCGAGCTCTTCGTCGGCGACGGCAAGGCCTTCGTCGCGGATGCGCCCGAGCTCCTGGCGCAGGGCGGTCTTGCTCTTGATCGTATTGGGAGTGTGTTTGGCCAGTTGCAGCTCGGCAATACGCTCGCGCTGATCCTGGTCGGGAAGGTTGGCGAGCAGCTGCTTTCCCGCAGCCGTCGCATACAGCGGCAGGCGCGAGCCGGGCGCGAGGCCGAGGTCGATCAGCCGCTGGCCACGGCGCCCACCGCGCAGCCAGTCGACCAGCAGCAACTCGGGGCCGTCCACCACCGCAATGGATACCGTGAAGCCGGTTCGCCCGCGCAGCTCCTCCAGATAGGGGTGGGCGTGCTCAAAGAGGCTCATCCCGTTCATCGCCGAGATACCGAGGTCGGTGACGCGTAGCGTCAGGTGGTACTTGCGTTTGACTCCCTGTTCCAGATAGCCCAGCCGTGTCAGGGTGATCACGTAACGATGGGTCGTGGAGCGGCTCATCCCCAGCTCGTCGGCGAGGTCGGCGATCCCGAGCACCGGCCGGGCGGGCGTGAAGCAGCCGAGGATCGCCAGGCCACGCTCCAGCGACTGGGAGAAGCGCGGCTCCTGCAGCGTCGGGATGGCGGGGGCCCACTCGTCGGCCGCCACCGGTGGGTTTGCTCCGAGCCTAGGCATCGTCAGCGCCCCTCCCCGATCGCGGCCAGATCGGCGATCGCGGCCAGATCGCTGGCCTCGACGCCGGGCCTCGCTGCCTGCGTGGGCCTGCCGGTCTCTGCTCTACTTGCTTTGGGACGCATCTTGCCTCCGTCGGAATAGGCTCTCATGTTCCAATAAGTCATCGTTCTAGATCATGCCTCCTCCCTGGTGGAATCGCTAGAAATCCGTTCCAATTGGAACGGATCTGTTCCAATTGGAACGTAGGCGCATGCAGGGGCGGTCTCTGGAACCTCCACGCAGGGCCCCAGGGGTCCTCCGTTACGCGACAGCCGGCTCCGGCGGGCGTGCACCTGGCCTGCTCGACCGGCTGCGTAGCTGCAGGAGAACCCGAGATCCAGCATGGGGAACAAGCACGGCGCTGCGCCATCGCTCGTGCTCGATCGCGGCGCTCGCGGGCAGCACCCTCCGTGTGGACAGCACCTCGCGCAGCACCGTCTGCATCTCCAGCAGGGCGAAATGACGACCCACGCAGCTCTTGCGTCCCGCGCCCCACGGCAGCCACGTGGGCGCTTGGCGGACCTCGCCCAGAAACCGCTCGGGCCGGAACGTCTGCGGCTCTGGGTAGAGCCGCGGATCGTGGTGCACGAGATACGTGCACCCCAGTAGGCGTGCCGGGGGACGATAGGTCCAGCCTCCGATCTCGACCGGCTCGACAACCGCGCGGGGAATGAGAAACGGAAAGGCCGGCCGATGTCGAAGCGTCTCCTCGACGGTCGCCGTCAAATACCGCTCTCCCATATCACCGTCCAGCTCCTCCAGCAGACCTCTCTGCGCCGGGCGGTTGTGGGCCAGGAGTTGAAACGCCCACGCCAGCTCCGCGGTCGTCGTCTCGTGCCCGGCAAGAACCATCGACATCAGGTTGTCGCGGATCTGCCGGTCGGTCATCGCCGAGCCGTCGGGATTGCTCGCCGCGAGCAGCGCGTCCAGCAGATCGCCATGCGCGGCTTCCGTCCGCCGCCGGCGGACGAGCGCGAAGATCAGCTCGTCGGCTCGCGACCTGTGCTTGACAAACCGCCTCCACACGCCACCCCACCCCGGAAGGTGCCGCAGCTGTGCGACTTGCACAACGGAGCTCCCTGCCACCGACAGCGAGTCCAGCAGTCGGCCGTGCAGGGCATCCAGAGAGTCGTCGTCATCGACCAGCACAGCCCTCAATATCAACCTCAACATCAGCGAGCGCACGCGCGGATGTAGTGCAAAGGGCGTATCGAGCGGCCACGACGCGACCTCGCGCTCGACCATTTCCACCACCATTGTCGCGTAGCCCTCCACCACTTTGCGGCGAAAGACAGGCATTACTGCGGTGCGTCCGCATTTGTGCTCGTCCTCCTCGCACAGCATGAAGGAGCTCGCCCCGATCAGCGGCGCCAGTAACGCTCCCCCTGCCCCCGGATGCAGGGTGGTCGGTGGTGCGGCGATCATCTCCTGCACATCGCCCGGATCGGAGAGAAATACGAGCGGCGGCATGTCCATCGGGTAGACGGTGAAGCGGCTGCCGTAGCGGGCCCGACAGCGCTCGATGTAGGAGAAGAACCATCGCTGGCAAGCCATCGTCTGGAGCGGCGAGGGGATCGGCATCGTCGGCGGAAGGTCTTTCCTGATGCTGGCGATGAGTGGATCTGGGTTGGTTAAAAGCATCTAGCTCCTTGTCGTCGATCTAGTGACATTGCTGGGCGTTGGCGATGCGCCATAGCCGTAAGATGGGAAGCAGCAGGCGGGTGAGAGAGCCGCCCGCGCGCACGAGGCTCTTGGTCGTTCCGCTCATCGCGTCGGTGTGTGCGCTGTCCTTTGACAGGTACATCGCGACCATGCACGCGACGATCACCTTATGTCGCTCGCCGTCGCGCAGCGAGCGTGCCTCCTTTAGCGAACGTTCGATCAATTCGCATATCCGCGCCGCGGCAAGCTGCGGCGCGGGGTAGTGAGATACATAGCTGTGATCTCCGTTGGCGAGGTCTTCGGTCCGATCCACGTAGCTGTCGAGCATCGTGGTCGCCGCCGAGATCCACGGAAAATAAGCGGCGCAGGTTCGACCCAGGCGCTCATCGCTGCAGCCCGGCTCGGCGCCGAGCGCAAGCAGGGCGTGAATGGTGAGAGAGGCGCTGGCCGCGCCGCTCAACTCAAACCAGCTCGCCTCCGTGCTCTCTGGGAACGTCGCTGCCGCCCACTTCTGCAGACCCGCGTCGCGCAGCGCCGGATCGAGGTCGTGATTGACGGCCAGCACCTGCGCTCGAATCGCCTCGCGCACGAGCAGCGGGCGAATCGTCCAATAGGAGGGCAGCTTGCGGCAGCTCTCGCGGCACGCTTCGACGAGTATCCGCAGATAGCCGCCATCGCTCTCGCATTGGTGGTGTCTGTAGTAATCGGAAATTGGGCGTGTCAGATCGAGCGCGTCGAGGAGCGCGAGGTGAAGCTGGCGTCCATTCACCTGGCCGGCCGCGGCGCCGCGCTCGTTCACGCCATCGAGGAAATCCCAGACGATCTCGTACGCCACCAGCAGGCGCAGGAGGTTGTAATCGCGTGCCCTGGGAATCGTCCACAGCAGGGCCGCCCCGTCGGTGTGTCCTCGCTTGCGGGTGAGGGCGCTCAGCGCGTCGTTGCGAAGCGCCGGATCGGGGATCTCGACCGCGCGGGCCTTCCAGCCACGCACCTCGCCGGCAACCGCCGCCAATCCCCACACGAGCTCGCGCGTGGCCGCCGCGGCGAGCGCCCGCGATTGACCGGCCGATAGTGGCGCCGGGTCGTCTTCACTCCCACAGGCGCTACATGCGCACCTATCAGAACGCCGGACTGGCTGTCCTCGGAGGCACACGCACTACGAGATATCCTGGCAGGGCAACCACTGTGACGGTGACGATCGTGAGCAGCGCAAAGCTGGAAAGTGCGGCGAAGGCTTCGACGTCGAAGGCAACGGGAAAACCGGTAACGCTCGCTAGGAAGTGGCTTCCCAGCAGTTGCGCGCAGAGACCGAAGCTCGCTCCAATCAAGCATCCCGCCACCAGCATCACCGCGCTTTCGCACAGCAGCCAGCGCCACAGCACCCCTCTGCGGTAACCCTGACACTTGATGAACGCGACGAGATCGCGGCGCTGCCAGATCATCGCGCCCATCGCCCCTGCCACGGCCAGCACGGCGGCGATCAGGACGAGCAGCCTGATCTGTGTGAGCCGCGAAAGCCCCTGACTCGCGAGCGCGTAGTGACGCTGCGTGCGTTCGGCCGCGGTTTCCACCGTGAGGCCCGTTTCTGTCCCCAGGCTGTGTTGCACGCTTTCACGCACCGCTGGCGCGGAAGCGCCGGGCCGCGTCTGGATCGCGTATGCGCTTGGGTCGCCGCTTGCCCAGGCGCGGGCGTAGTCGGTGGAGCTGAGGATGATTGCGCCAGGTGGCCAGCCGAGGTTTGTGATCAGCGCGGCCACCCGCAGGCGAATCGGTCGTGGTGCCGGCAGCGTGAACGGCTGCCCCACCTGCAGGTGCCGTTCGGATGCGAGCGCCTTCGAAAGCACCGCCCAACCACCCTCGCGGATGCCGTTGCCGGCCGCAAGTAGGTGGCCACGCACGAGTTGACTGGAGGGCACTGGCTGGGTGACGCTGCTCGGCGGCGCGATCACCCACAGGCGCCGATCGCCCCAGTCGAGGAAGCTGCCACGGTAGATACCGACGGCGGCCACACCTGGCAGGCGAGCGAGCGCGGGCGCATCGCGACCTTTGAAGGAGGTTGTTGCAAACGCGTTGGATTCGCCTTTGGGAGTGACCCACACATCGGCGCTCGCGTCGAGCTGGCGCGCCGAGGAATCCAGGCCCCGCTGGAGGTTGGCCTGCGTGCCCTGGAACTCGACCGTGCCGAACACCGCGACCGCGGCCGTCGCGGCGATCGCCAGTGAGCGCACGCGGGTCTCGCGTGTCTGAAGCTCGGTCACCGCGAGCACGGTTGCCGCGCCGTCGAGCAGGCGCTGGGCGCGCTCGAACAACGTGACGATCCCGTCGAAGAGCAGCGGCAGCAGGCAGGCCATCGCGACGACCAACGTCGCCAGGCCCACCAGCCCGCTCTGGGGACGAAAGAGGAGAATTGGGATCGTGCAGGCGAGGCACAGGAGCCCGATGGCGAGTCGCGTCCGGAACCACCACCGGCGGTTACGCGTCGAGGAGTGCTCCCCCTCGAGCGGCTGCGCAAGGATGTCGCGCAGCGGCCACAGCACACCCGCGACCGCCGCCGTCAGGCCGGCGCCAACTGCCAGCACCACGCTTTTCCACGTCACGATCCGCCCGGTGCCGACCGGGAACGCGAACGAGAGGTAGCCGGGGATCGCATGGAAGACGGCGATCGACAGCAGCTCGCCGAGCGCGAGGCCGAGAATGCAGGCCAGCACGCCGAGCACGGCGGCGTCGAACAGCAGGATCTGGACGGTCATCAAGCGGGTCGCCCCCTGCGGCCGGATGTCCGCGATCAGCCTGCGCCGCGAGGGCACCGTCACCAGCATCGCGTTGAGCGCGAACATAAAGCCCACCAGGGCGCTGATCGCCGAGAACAGCATCTCGCTCTGGCTCTCGGGATACACCGCGACTCCGAACAGGGTCGAGTCGAAGTCGCTGGGCTCGATGTTGACCGGTGCTGCCGCGGCCAGCCGCTGCAGGCCGGCCCGCACCTGGCGTTCATGCCCCGGGTCGGCCTCTACGAAGATGCGCGTGATGCGGCCCCGCATATCGGTGATCGTCTGGGCGTAACCCACCGGGGCGAGCGCGACCGGGCTGTGCACCAGCCCGCCGATGTCTGCTTCGCCGAGCGTGGCCCCCAGCAGCGTCGGCACGACGCTCGCGCCGATCTGGATCTTCATCGTCTCCAGTGGCCCCGCCCCGATTTCTTCGGCGAGCGGCGCCGGCAGCGCGATCGCCCGCTGCGCGGCGAGCTGCGCCGCGGAGAAGCGCCGCAGCAGTGCGCCCGCGAAGTGCGCAAAGCGCGGATCGGTGCCGATCAGATCGACCGAGCGCTGCACGCCCCCCGGCCCGATCACGTTGGCCTGCTGCTCGAGCACCGGCAACGCGGTCTTCACGCCCGGCACGCGCCGCACCTCTCCCAGCAGCCGTTCGCTGAATCCGCCTGGACCCCTGGCGTCGACCTGAAACTGGGTGTTGCCCACCAGCTGAGTGTTGAGCTGTGTAACCGAGTGGGTGAGGCTGGTGCTGGCCACCTGCGAAGCGAACAGCAGCGCCACGCCCACGGCGATCCCGATGATGGCGAAGCACTCCTGCACGAGCACCGCACGAGCGCGCAGCCGCGCGCGATAGAGCCAGAGGATGTCCACGAAGCTCATGTGTGCCATCGTCAGTCGAGCTCCGGCAGTGAGGCGCTCGGCACCAGCACGTGCTCGGGCCGGTACTCCCCCATGCGCCCGTCGCGCAGCTCGTGCACCTGGTCGGCGAAGGCCGCGGCCTGCGGATCGTGCGTGGCGAGCACGATCGTGGCGCCGCGTTCGGTGCAGAGCTCGCGCAACAGCGCCAGCACTTCGCGGGTGCGCTGCGTGTCGAGCGTCCCGGTCGGCTCGTCGGCGAGCACCAGCTTCGGGTCGGTCGCCAGCGCCATCGCGATCAGCACACGCTGGCGCTCGCCCATCGAGAGCTGCTCGGTGCGGTGCTGCATCCGTTCGCCCAACCCCAGCCGGTCGAGCAGCGGTTCGATCGTGCGCTGCGCGTGGCGCTTGTTGGTCAGCCACAGCTTCAGCGAGGCGTTCTCGATCGCGCGTGCACCAGGGATCAGGTTGTGCGGCTGTCCGATGATCCCCAGCCGGCGCAGCCTGTAGCGGTCACCCTCGCCGGGCGACATCGTGCAGACGTCATCGCCGTCCACCAGCACGCTGCCGCTATCGGGGACGCAGAGTCCCGCGATCACTTCCAGCAGCGTGGTCTTGCCCGAGCCGCTGGGCCCGTACAGCGCCACGAACTCGCCCGCGGCCGCGCTCATTGAAACGCCGTCGACGGCGCGGATCGGCTCGCCTTCCCCCACGCGATAGTGCTTGACGAGATCGCGGAGCTCGAGCACCGGCCGGGACACTAGCCCCCGAGGCGGCGCGAGCCGTGGCTCTGGTAGGCGCTGCCTGGGAAGTCGATTACCTCTGCCAGCTCGCCGCCCTGTTCGGCGAGCAGCGTGAGCCGCCCGCGTTCGAGCGACCACACGCGGTCGGCTACCAGCGCGGCCTCGAGATCGCTACAGCTCATCAGCACTCCGCACCCGAGCTCCCGGACAAGCCCGAGCAGTAGCTCTCCGGCCTCGCGCGTGCGGCCGATTCCGAAGCCGTCCATCAGATCGTCCACCACCAGCAGGCTCGGCGAGCTCGCGATCGCACGGGCGAGCCCGACCAGCAGCCGCTCCCAGTTGGAGAGCTCCGCCCAGCGCTGCCCCGCGCAGCCGGCTGCGCCGACGCGCTCGAGCGCCTCCATCGCCAGCTCGCGTCCCTGTCGCTGCCCGCACCTCCGGCCGATCGCCAGCGGCAGCCCGACGTAGTCGAGGACCCTGAACTTCACACCCGTCCCCTCGCGATGCGCCCACGCGATCTCCGCTCCCAGCAGTCGTGCGCGCTCCCGGTCGGTGGCGCCCGTGAGCTTCCTCTCCCCCAGCCACACCTCCCCCGTGTCCGGGGACTCGATGCCGGCGGCGATCTTCAGCAGTGTCGTCTTGCCCTCCCTACGCCCCCCGACGACCCCCGCGATCTCCCCGGCGCGGAGCTCGAGCGAGAGGTCGAGCAGGACCGGCGATCTGCGCTCGCCGCGCGCATACCCCTTGCACACTCCCAGCAGTCTCAGCAGCTCAGCCATCGCCGCTGCCCAGCTCCTCGCCATCTTCCACCGTGTCTTCGAGCTCGCGCCGCAGGCGCCGTAGGCGCCGGGCGCGCATTCCCCACAGCATCGCTTCGTCGGTCATCAGGGCGCGCCTCACCCTGCCCCGCAGGTCGGGGGCACTCTGCGCGGGCCCCCCACCGAGCGCGGGACCGAGGCGTTTGAGCTGCCACTCGACGTTCAGGCGGGAGCTGGCGGCGGCAAACTCACGTGCGCACGCCTCCTCCTCCTCGCGGATCGCGGCGATCAGGTCTGGTACGTCCTCCTCCTCGGCGAGCTCGAGTTTGGCGTGCACCGCATCGCGCAACGCAAGTGGGGCCGCGGAGGACGCGCGCAGCCAGTCGCGGAACTCCTCGACACCTGCATCGGTTGCCTCGTAGCGGTCGAGTGCGCGCTCCGCTCCATGTTCGACGAGGCGCACCAAGCCCTGCTTTTCGAGGCTGGGGAGACTGTTGTGGGCGACCGAGCGCGACCACTGCGCGTGTGGAAAGCGCTCGACCAGCCGTGCGCCCAGGCTGTTGACCGTGTCTGTTTTCTGGACCACGAGGCCCAGGATCGCCATGCTGGCTGTCAGATCGCCTTTACGCGGGGGGGCCATTACTGGGGATCGTATTCGAAATCCGAACGGAAGGAAGTCGTCCTGAATTGTTCCAACCTACCATACTTCTGGCGACAATTGTCATCACCTGCGGAAAATGGTTTGAGCATGAGCCATCCAAGGCACGCCCCGCCGAGTCGGAGGCATTTCGATCGGATTGGCGATCGCCCATGACGCTCGAGGCGCGGGTCCTAGCCATCGGCCCGGGCTGGTCGCGGGAACTCGATGATCTCGGCTTCGGTGACTTCGTGCTCGGAGAGCAAGCTGAGCTGTCGGTGCTCCAGCGACCACACGCGGTCGGCGATCAGCGCAGCCTCCAGATCGGTGCAGCTCATCAGCACACCGCAACCCAGCTCGCTCGTCAGCGCCAGCAACAGCTCGCCGGTTTCGCGCACGCGGCGCATGCCAAGGCCGTCGGCGATGCTGTCGAGCACCAGCAGTTGCGGCTCGCAAACGATCCCGCGCGCCAGCCCCACCAGGACTCGCTCCCAATCCGAGAGCTCCTCCCAGCGCTGTCGTCCGCAGCGCCCGGCGCCGACGCGATCGAGTGCGCGCTGCACCCGCCCCCGTGCCTCGCGCCGCCCGTGCCCGCGCCCCAGCGCCAGTGGCAGCCCGAGGTAGTCGAGCACCTCGAGCCTCACGCCCGGGCCCTCGCGGTGGATCCACGCGATCTCGGCTCCCAGCAGCCTTGCGCGCTCCTCCCGCCCCAGCAGCGTCAGATCGCGCGTGCCCAGACGCACCACACCGGTGTCCGACGGCTCGATGCCGGCGGCGATCTTCAGCAGCGTGGTCTTGCCCTCGTCGCGCGCCCCGACTACCGCCCCGATTTCGCCGAGCTGGAGCTCGAGCGACACATCGGCCAGCACTCGCAGGCGTCTCCCCCCGCGCCGGTAGCTCTTGCTCACTCCCTGCAGCGCCAGCAGCTCACCCATCCCGTTCAAGCATGACGCATCTTGGAGCTTTCGTCTACAGAAGGTCGGGATTCGGCCATGGCGCGTTGCTCACCAGCGAGGAATTGCCGACCTGCGACCACAGCTCCTCGGAGATGTGGGGGACCAGTGGCGAGAGCAGCTGAACCAGCAGCAGCAGCGCTGCGACGATCGCCTCGCGGTCGGCCGGCTCGAGCTCGCCACCATGGCGCTCTCGCGCCCGCTGCTCGAAGTCCTGGATGCGCGTCAGGAGCAGCATCGTGTTGTGGGTCGCACGCTGCATCTCCAGGTGTTCGAGGTTGCCGGTCACCTTTGCGCACCCCACATGACACCAGCGGGCAAGGCGACGGCGCAGCTTGTCGGAGGCGTCGCCGCCGCGTGCCTCGGACGGGCTGGAGTCGAGTGGGGGGCTGGACTCGAGTGGGGGGCTGGACTCGAGTGGGGGGCTGGACTCGAGTGGGGGGCTGGATTTGGGTGGGGGGCTCCACTCCCGCAGCCGCTGCGCGGCGTAGCCGTGTAGCGACTGCAGGAAGTTGTTGCAATGGCGCAGCGGCTCCTCGTTCCAGGCGAACGCCGTTCCCGGAGAGGCGGCGTGCAGCAGCGCCAGGCGCAGCGTGTCGGCGCCGGCGGTGGCGAGCAGCGCGTCCGGCTCCCGCACATCGCCGAAACGCGAGTTCGGCGCGCGGTCGTCCAGGCGGACCGCTCCATGCGCGAGGGCGCCCGCGAACGGCTCGCGGTCGCGCAGCTCCGGGAGCTGGCCGACGTCGTACAACGCCTTGGCGAGCATCCGCTGGTGGAGCGTCTCCTCGCCCGCGTCTGCGCATCGCACGATCTGCGCCGCCGGCAGCCAGCGCGCGTATTCGGGATGCCTCGGCACCTCCTCCCCTCGCTCCCCGGGTGGGATACAGAGCGCCAGCCACGACCACACGTTGCTCTCGCTGGAGATCGCCACGTCGCGCACCCGCCAGCGTGCCGCGGGTCGCGGCACGGCGCTTGTCCTCGGCGTCCTCCAGGTGGTTCCCGCCGGCTCGGGCAGCCGCTTCGCGAGCGCGTCGTCGGCGGGATCTCGCGCGGGAATTCCCAGCACCGCTGTCGTTCCGAAGCGGACGCTCACCTGCTCGGAGACCACGATCGGCAGCACGCCGGCCACGCCGGGCACGGTGGCGAACGCGCCTGCACGCCAGCGCTCGGCGTCCGGATGGTCGCTCGCCACCGCCACGAATGCCGCCTGCGCGATTGCGTCGGGGTGGGGGGTGAAGACGGTGAGGAGGGTGCCGTCGAACGTGCTGGCGTCGAGCTCGACTCCGTCCACCCGGCCCAGCGCCTCGCGCTGGGCCGCGAGTGCGGCCTTGTCCCATCCGTGGAGAGCTTCGAGATCGCGTTCGCCGTCGCGCAAATAGGCGGTGACCCGCAGGCGCCAACCACCGGCCGGCTCCTCGCGACGGTAGATCAAACCGCGCTCCACCAGTGCCAGAAACAGCTGGTGTGTCCAGCGGTGCTGCTCTGATTCCGAGGGGACGAAGCTGCGCTCCCAGTCTATGGAGCAGCCCAGCGCCTGCAACTGGTAGCGCAGCCGTGCACAGCGCCGCGCAACCCACTCGTGGGGGGGGATGTCCTGCTGCCACGCCTGGTTCTCGATCGACGGCCCGCATGCGTCGAAGCCCAACGAGAACAACACGGCCCAACCGCGCGCGCGCAGGAAGCGGGCGTAGGCGTCGGCGATCGTGTAGCCGCGAATGTGTCCGATTTGGAGGTCCTCGGCAGGGGAGAGGGTGCCCGCGAACACGTACGCTGGCTCACGATCGTCCGAGGGCGGCGGTGTCGCAAACGCCTCCGCCTGTGCCCATCTGGCTTGCCAGCGTGCCTCGATCGACGCGGGGGCGTAATTGGCGTCCGCCGTCGGAATCGATCGCGTGGTGCCTGCTGGGGCGTTCACGAATCGACGCTACCGAGACCGGCCGGGGAAGTCCAGAAGGCGAGTGCGTCGTGCTGACGGGCCTACCGGGGGAGGTTCTCGGGAACCCGCTCGGGCGCCAGCGCGAGCTGCTCGCCGGCGAAGGTCACCCCGACGGGCTCGAGGATGACCTGACGCGGGCCCTCCTCGACGGTGCCGGCGAGTAACGCGCTCAGGCCGAGCTCCTCCGCGCTTGCCACCACACGCGCGCCGCCCCCGGGCCGGCAGTAGACGGCGAAGCCGGTGCCCATGTTGAGTGTGCTGTGCGCTGCGGCGGCGTCCAGCTCGGCCTGTGCGGCGAGGAACGTGAGCACGGGTGGAACCGGCGGCAGCGCGCGGATGCGGTAGGTGAGCTGGCGCTGCGGGCGCATCAGCTTCAGCAGGCCGTGGCCGGTGATGTGGGAGAGATAGGTGAGCTGCACCTGCGGATCGGCCGAAGTCGGGGGATTCGCTTCGGCCAGCAGTTGCCGCAGCAGCGCGACGTAGAGAAGGCTGGGGGCCAGCAGCGCCTCGCCGAAGGCCGTTCCGTCGGGCAACTCGGTCAGGAGCCCCCGCGGCAGCCGTGCTGCGATCCGCCGTGCGAGTGAGGCACCATTGGCGTGCAGGCCGTTGGAGGCGAGCAGCACGATCTCATCGCCCGGAGCAAGCTGCTCCCCGAGCAGCGGCTCGCCGGGGGGCGGCACGAAGCCGAGCGCGCTGCCGGCGAGCTCGATCTCCTCGGGCGCCAGCAGATCGACGAGCGATGGGGACTCGCCCCCGCCCCACGTGCACTGCGCGTCGTCGCAGGCGCGGCGCCACCCCGCGAGCAGCGCGTTGGCGCGCTCGGCGTGCTCGTACCAGGCGCTCGAGCCGGTGGCGAAGTAGGCGTTCAGGACGAGCGGCAACGCGCCGACGCAGATCAGGTCGTTGAGGACGGCGGCGACGGCGTCGTAGGCGACGTGGTCGAAGCGGTTGACGCCGGCCAGCTCGTGGTATTCGCGGGCGACGATCGACTTGGTGCCGAGCGTCTCCAGCACGAACGCGAGCGTGCTGCCGGCGAAGCGCAGCACGAAAGCGGGCTCGCCCCGGGAACCCTCCACGGCGCGCGCGCCGCCGGCGGCCAGCCAGTGGGAGGTGGCGAGCGCCTCGGTGAGCGCGCTGCGCTTGGAGGCGTCGAGCACGGCGTAGTCCACGCCGGCTTGGCGGTAGGCGCTGTGGACGTCGGAGTCGGGGTCGGCCACTGCGCGCAGCCTATCTCCTCGTGTGTGCTGTGAACCGTTCTGAGGTCGCACGGTGGGCGCCCGCGTGCGGGTGGCACGTTGGGCGAAACGCCGGGTGGGTGACTGGAAAAAGAGGGGCCCGACCTAACGGCCGGCTGCGCCACCCTCTCAGACTTGGCCGCGCACCAGGCAGGTCGTCGCCAGCCAGCTGCCAGGCTCGCCGGCGGGCGTCAGTGGGAAGGCGAGGTCTTCATGCAGCGCCCACATTTGAGTTTGTCTGTTGGTGTCCACCCAGGTGGGGGCCCAGCGTGTGATGTCGGCCTCCTCGAAGGTGTGTTGCAGCGCCTCGCCGACGGCGTCGATGCCCGGCGTGCGGATTCTGCCGCGCTTGCGAAAGCGCACCACGCAGTGCTCGGAGGCGATCACCTCGGAGACCTCGGGATGGTCGGGCCGCGCCACGCGAATACGCACCCTTACACCGTAGCCGCGAAGGCCCTCCCCGCCGCCGGTACTACTCGGAGCGGCTGAACTCCCAGATCGCGATGAACAGCATGATCAGCCCGAGCACCGCGATCACCCCGGCCTCGACGATCGAGGGAACGTGCCAACCAAACCACGTGACCCCCGGGGCCAGCGCGTGGCGGGCCGCTTCGCTGATGTCGATGTGCGCGAAGATCGCGCGGCGCATCGGATCGACGGCGTAGGTGAGGGGGTCGAGGCGGTTGAGTACCGCCAGCCACTGCGGCAGCTGAGCCACGGAGAACATCGCGCCGGAGATGAAGAACATCGGCATGATCGCCATCTGCATCAGCGCCATGAACGACTGCATCTGGGTGATGCGCGCGGCGGCCATCATGCCGAAGGCGGTGATCGCGAAGGCGAGCAGCATCGCGAGCGCGAACAGCTCGAGGATCAGGCTGGGCGAGTACGGGACTTCGACGAGGCCGGCGATCGCGATCACGATCACGCCCTGAAAGCCGGCGACGGTGGCGCCGCCGAAGCACTTGCCCAGCACGATCGAGCTGCGCCGTACAGGGGCGACCATCATCTCGCGCAGGAAGCCGAACTCGCGGTCCCACACGATCGAGGCGGCGGAGAACATCGCGGTGAACATCACCGCCATGCAGAGCACGCCCGGGTAGATGAAGGTTTTGAAGTTGACGCCGTGCGTGCTGGCGGAGACGAGCGAGGAGAGCCCGGTGCCGAGCACGAACAGGAATAGGAAGGGCTGGATCAGCGCGGTGACGATCCGCAGGCGGTCGCGGCTGAAGCGGATCAGCTCGCGCTGCCAGACGACCTTGATCGCACGCAGCTCGCTGCGCGCGCTGCGGGTGGGCACACGCACGCCGGCGACCTGGTGGGCGGGTGCGGTGGTGGAGGTGGGGGCAGTCTCGGTGGCGGCCATCGGATCATCCTCCTCGCGGAGTCGGGCCAACGGTCGGCGTCGGTGGGGGGGACCGCCGCGGAGCGGCCGCATCCAGGCCGGCATTTATTGAGACGGGGGCCCTGGCCATCAGCGTGCCATCATCCGCGCGACGTTGCGCATGTGGTCGGTGGTGCTCGCCTCGGCGTCGCGAATCGTGGTGCCGGTGTAGGACATGAACACGTCATCGAGCGAGGGGCGGGAGACGGATACCGAGCGGATCGGCTGGTCGAGCTGGGCGAACAGGCGGGGCACGAACTGCTCTCCGTCGGGGACACCGAAGGTGACGGCGCCCTCGGCGATTGTGGCCTCGATACCGAAGTGCTCATACAGCGCGGCGATCGCCGCGTCGTCGTCGGGCGTCGAGATCTGCACGCGGTCCTTGCCGACGCTTGCCTTCAGCGCCTCGGGGGAGTCCAGGACGATGATGCGCCCCTGGTCCATGATCGCGATGCGGTCGCAGTACTCGGCCTCGTCCATGTAGTGGGTGGTGAGGAAGATCGTGATGTCCTCGCGCTGCTTGAGCTCGTCGATGTAGCTCCAGATCGAGCTGCGCGTCTGCGGGTCGAGTCCGACGGTGGGCTCGTCGAGGAACAGCACGCGCGGCGAGTGCAGCAGGCCTCGCGCGATCTCCAGGCGTCGCTTCATGCCGCCGGAGAAGGTGCCGACGAGGCTCTTGCGGCGCTCCCACAGCCCCACCATCTCCATCACCTGCTGCATCCGCGGCGCCACGGTCTCACGCGGGACGCCGTAGAGCTCGGCGTGCAGGCGCAGGTTCTGCTCGGCGGTGAGGTAGCCGTCGAGCGTGGTGTCCTGGAAGACGAGGCCAATGTTGCGGCGCACCGCGTCGCGTTCGGAGACGACGTCGTGGCCGGCCACCAGTGCCGAGCCGCCGGTCGGTTTGACGAGCGTGCAGAGCATGTTGATCGTGGTGGACTTGCCGGCGCCGTTGGGCCCGAGGAACCCAAACACCTCCGAGCGGGATACCTCGAAGTCGATCGCGCGCACGGCTTCGATCTCGCCGTAGCGCTTGGCGAGAGCACTCACGGAGATTGCGGGCGCCGTGTCCGAGCTCACGGCGCCCACGCTAGCGGAGTTCAATTGCTCTCGGGCTCGGCTCCGTCGGCGAGGATGCGATACAGCTCGCGGCGGGCAATGGCGAGCACCTTACGGGCCTGCTCCTGTTGCTCCTCGGTGCCGGCGCGCATCACCTGCATGAAGGCGAACGCGACCTCGCGCATGACCTTGCCGAGATCGCGCTCCTTGGTTCCGCGCTCCCCGCTCATCTGCTCCCATGGTGCGGGCTGCTCGGGATCGCGCTCTTTGACTCTGGCGAGACCCTCGTCCGTGAGCCGGAAGAGCTTGCGCCCATCCACCTCCTCGGAGCGGATCAGGCCCTCGTCCTCGAGCTGCTGCAGGGCCGGGTAGACCGAGCCGGGGCTGGGTCGCCAGGTGCCCTCGCTGCGCTCCTCGACCTCCTGCATGATCTGGTAGCCGTTGCGCGGCTCCTCCGCGAGCAGCAGCAGCGCCGCGGTGCGGATGTCTCCGCGCCGCGCCTTGCGCCCGCCGCCGCCCCCCGGTCCGCCGAACGGGAAGCCGCCGAAGCCACCACGAGGCCCTCCCGAGTGGCGATGGCCCGCCTGTCCACTCATGGCCTGCCACAGCGAGCGCAAGTCGGGAAGGTCGTGGCTTGGTCCGCAGCATCCGCCGCGTGTCTTGTACATAGCATCAGCATACATATCTCACTCCTATCGTTGACTATCACGATAGTAGCACGATATATCGCGAATATGTCAGTGCCTGAAGTGACGCACTCCTGTGGCCACCATCGCCGCGCCGGCCGCATCGACTGCTGCGACCACCTCCTCGTCGCGCACGGACCCTCCCGGTTGGACGATCGTGCTGACGCCCACGTCGAGCGCAAGCTGCGGGCCGTCCGCGAACGGGAAGAAAGCGTCGGAGGCGAGCGCCGCACCGGCCAGAGGATCGGATTCCCGGGCGGGCCCGATCACTGCCTGCGCCTTCTCGATTGCGATCCGCACGGCGTCCACGCGGCTCATCTGGCCGGCGCCGATGCCGATCGTGGCGCCACCCGAGGCGAGCACGATCGCATTGGAGCGCACATGCCGGCAGACGGTCCACGCGAACAGCATGTCCCGCCACTCCGGCTCGCTCGGCTGTCTCGCGCTCACCACGTGCATCTGCTCGCGTGTCTCCGAGACGACGTCGTGGGTCTGCACCAGCTGGCCGCCGATCACGGGCTTGGATTCGACCTCATGTAGTGGTGCCGGCCACGCGCCGAGCTCGAGCAGGCGCACATTTTTCTTGACCTGCAACGCCTGCAGCGCGGGGGCGTCGTAGCCGGGCGCGAGCAGCACCTCGATGAACTGCTTGCCGAGCTCTTCCGCAAAGGCGAGGTCGATCGGGCGGTTGACGGCGATCACGCCCCCGTAGGCGCTCTGCGGGTCGCACGCGAAGGCGCGTTCGTAGGCCTCCCGGGCGCTTGCGCCGATCGCGCAGCCGCATGGGTTGTTGTGCTTGACGATCGCGCACGCCGGCTCCTCGAACTCCTCCACCAGCTCGCGCGCCGAGGAGAGATCGAGCAGGTTGTTGAACGACAGCTCCTTGCCGTGCAGCTGCTCGACGCCCGCCAGCAGGTGCGTGGGCGAGCCCACGCGCGCATAGAAGGCGGCCTGCTGGTGAGGGTTCTCGCCGTAGCGCAGGTCGCTGACCTTCTCGTAGGCGTCGCGCCAGCTCGCGGGGAAGCCCTTGCCCTCGCGCGCGGCGAACCACGTCGAGATCGCCGCGTCATAGCGCGCGGTGCACGCGAACGCCTTGCCGGCGAGCGCTTTGCGTGTGGGCAGCGACAGCCTACCGCCGGACTCGCGCAGCTCCCCGAGCACGAGCTCGTAGTCGCCCGGGTCCACCACCACGGCGGCGAACGCGCTGTTCTTGGCGGCCGCCCTGATCATCGTCGGGCCGCCGATGTCGATGTTCTCGATCACCTCCTCCTCGGAGGCGTCGCCGCGCGCGACGGTCTGCTCGAACGGGTAGAGGTTGACGCACACGAGGTCCACCTGCTCGATCTGCTGCTCGGCGGCCGCGCGCAGGTGCTCCTCCTCATCGCGCCGCGCCAACAGGCCCGCGTACAGCCGCGGGTGAAGCGTCTTCACGCGCCCGTCCATCATCTCCGGAAAGCCGGTGAAGTCCTCGATCGCGCGCACCGCGACCCCGGCCTCGGCCAGCTCGCGCGAGGTGCCGCCGGTGGAGACGAGCTCCACGCCCAGCTCGGCAAGGCCCTGCGCGAACTCGACGATTCCGCGCTTGTCGGAGACCGACAGCAGCGCCCTGCGCACGTGCACTTCGCCGGGAGTCGCGCGCTGCACCCCGGATGCTCGATCGGTCATGACATCACCTTCGGGGCTCACGCTTGCAGCCTATCCCTCGCGCCCGCGGAGCGCCTCGCCCGCGCCGCCCCCGTCGCCCACCGCTTCGTTGGCGCTGCCCGGGGCGGCATCGATGAGTGTCCGACGCGGGTTCTCGGGGTCGGCGTGCAGCGCGCCGCGCGCGAACAGGCGCACCGCCTCGGGCAGCAGCTCGTGCTCGAGCGGTCGCAGCTCCGCGAGCACCCGCTCGGGCGCACGCGCATCGGGCAGCTCGACCGCGCGCTGGAGGATCACGGGCCCCGAGTCCACGCCGGCGTCGACGAAGTGCACGGTCACGCCGAACACCCTCACCCCGTAGGCGAGCGCCTGCTCGATCGCCCGCAGCCCCGGAAAGGCGGGCAGCAGCGAGGGGTGCACGTTGATGACCGCGCGAGGGAAGCGCGACAGGAACGACTCGCCCACCAGCTCCATGTAGCCGGCCAGCACGATCAGCCGCGCCCCGCGGTCGGTCAGCCAGTCGGCCAGCGCCCGATCGCGCGCCTCGCGATCGGGGAACTCCGCGCGCGCGAACACGCCCGTGGACACTCCTCGTGCGGCGGCCCGCTCCAGCGCAGGTGCTCCCGCGACGTTGGTGGCGACCGCGACGACCTCGGCCTCGCGCCCGTGCACGGTGTCGAGCAGCGCCTGCAGGTTGGTGCCCGTGCCCGACGCCAGCACGGCGATCGGCAGCGGTGCGGTAGCGACCATCTACGCCCGCACGAGCGGCAGCACGGACCCGGCCGGCTCCTCCAGCGCGTACTTGCCGTTGGCCTCGCCGGTGCCGTCGAGCGGGTACTCGCCGCTGAAGCAAGCGTCGCAGTGGGTTTGGCGCCCGCCGGCCTCCGCCCCGACGGCCTCGTAGACGCCAGCCAGCGAGAGGTAGTGCAGCGAGTCGCAGCCGAGCTCGGCGGCGACCTCCTCGGTGGTGCGGTTGTGCGCGATCATCTCCTCGCGCGTGGACATGTCGATGCCGTAGTGGCAGGGGTGCTTGATCGGCGGGGCTGAGATGCGCATGTGCACCTCGCGCGCGCCGGCGTCGCGCAGCATCTGCACGATCTGACGGGTGGTGTTGCCGCGCACGATCGAGTCGTCGACGACGATCAGCCGCCGCCCGGCGATCACCTCGGGGAGCGGGTTGAACTTCAGGCGCAGCCCGTGCTTTCTCAGCTCCTGACCGGGCTGGATGAAGGTGCGCGCGACGTAGCGGTTCTTGACGAAGCCGTCGTCCTGGGGCAGCCCGGCGGCGCGCGCGAGGCCGCGGGCGGCGGGGTTGCCGGAGTCGGGGACGGCGATCACGATGTCGGCCTCGACCGGCGCCTCGCGCCAGAGGATCTCGCCCATGCGCCCGCGCGCGACCTGCAGCGCCTGGCCGTTCATGCGCGAGTCGGGGCGGGCGAAGTAGATGTACTCGAACACGCAGAACGCCTTGCGCGCGCCCTCCACCACCTGGCGGCTGCGAATGCCGTCCTCGCCGATGCTCACCAGCTCGCCGGGCTGTACCTCGCGCAGGTGGCGGGCGCCGATGATGTCGAACGCGCACGACTCGCTGGCCACGCAGTAGGCGTGCTCGCCGGCTCCGCCCGTCCCCGGTGGGGCGTCGGGACCCTGCGCCCCGAGGTTGTCCACATGGATGGCGTCGGGGTCCTTGCCTCCTGCCCTGTCCGCGTGGGCGGGGTCGGGGGCGCCCAGCGCGCCGATCGCCAGCGGGCGCAGGCCGTGCGGATCGCGGAAGGCGAGCACCCGGTCTTTGGTCATCGCCACGATCGAGAAGGCGCCGCGCAGCCGCGGGAGTACCTCGGCGATCGCGTCCTCGATCTCCTCGGCGGGGTGGGTGGCGATCAGCGCGGCGATGATCTCCGAGTCGGAGGTGGAGCTGAACGTGACCCCGCGCTCGAGCAGCTCGCTGTGCAGCTCCACGGCGTTGATCAGGTTGCCGTTGTGCGCCAGTGCCAGCTCGCGGTGGGAGCCGTGGGTGCCCTCGGAGCGCTGCACCGGCTGGGAGTTCTCCCAGGCGTTGGAGCCGGTGGTCGAGTAGCGCACGTGCCCGATCGCCAGCTCGCCGCGCAGCGTGCGCAGGTCGTTCTCGCTGAACACCTGGCTCACCAGCCCCAGCTCGCGGCGCGTGATGATCTGCCCGCCGCGGTCGGCCGCCGCGATGCCGGCGGACTCCTGGCCGCGATGCTGGAGCGCGTACAGCGCGAAGTAGGAGAGTCGAGAGACCTCGTGGCCGGGCGCGTATATGCCGAAGACGCCGCACTCGTCGCGCGGCCCATCGCGATCCTCGGCGCGGCCAGGCGTGGGCCTCACAGTCACAAGCTAGCAGTCTCCGTCGCGGGATCGGCATGGCCTGCCGGGCGAGGGACTCCCTGAACCGGTGGCCGGCGGTGTGTGGCGAGCGTGGGCGGAGCGCATCACGGGAACAGCTCCGCCAGTGCCCCGTGGGCCTCGACCAGCTCGGCGAGGGTTGCGCTCAAGACCCCTGCGTCTGTTGCGATCATCAACCCTTCGCCTCCGACCGTGCCCAGCATCTGAAGGGGGGCTCGCCCTGCCAGCTTCGCGAGCACCTCGCCGGGTCCGGAGACGACGAAGCCGCCCGGTCCCTCGCCGAAGAGCTGCGCGAGCGGGTCGGTGGGGTGCTCGGACTCTTGTGTGTTGGCGTTCAGCGAGACATTTGCGCCCACCCCGCCGGCCAGGCAGCACTCGGCCAAAGTGACCGCGAGCCCGCCCTCGGCGACGTCGTGGGCGCTGCTCAGCGCTCCCGTCCGCACGGCATCGCGCACGGCGACCTGCGCTGCCAGCACGGCATCGAGGTCGATCTCCGCCAGCCCGTCGGGCAGCGGCCGGCCGTGCAGCTTCGCCAGCTCGCTCGCGGAGAGCGAGGGGGTGAACGGCCCCACCAGCGCGATCGCGTCCCCCTCTTGGACGAACCCGAGCCGTCCCGCGCGCGCGGCGTTGGGCAGGCTGCCGACCATGCCCACCACCGGAGTCGGGTAGATCGGGCCGGCGGGGCCCTCGTTGTAGAGCGAGACATTGCCCCCGACGATCGGCGCCTCGAGCGCCCGGCAGGCGTCGCCGAGGCCGCGCACGGATTCGGTGAGCTGCCAGGCGATGTGCGGCTTCTCGGGGTTGCCGAAGTTGAGGTTGTTGGTGGTGCCCAGCGGCGCGGCGCCCACGCACGCGAGGTTGGCCGCGCACTCCAGCGCCGCCTCGATCGTGCCGCGGTAGGGGTCGGCGGCCACGCGGCGGCCGTTGCAGTCGATGCTGACGGCGAGCGCTGGTGTCTCGGTGCGCGAACCATCCGGCGCAGCTTTTGATTGGGGGCCCGCCCACCCGGAGCCCATCCCCTCTTCCCTTCCCTCGCCGCCCGCCATCTCGCCGCCGCGGGGTCCGGGACGCAGCATCAGCACCGCGGCGTCGGCCTGAGCGGGGCGGCGCACCGTGCGGGACTGCACGATTGCGTCGTACTGCTCGAACAGGGGGCGCCGCGAGGCGATGTTGGGCGAGCGCAGCAGCGCCAGCAGCGTCTCGCGCGGGGGCGCATCGCGCGTGAGCGTGGCGGCAGGTGCGGCGTAGATCGGCGCCGTGGGGGGCGCCGGGCGCAGGTCGTACAGCGGGCACTCGTCCACCAGCGCCCTCACCGGCATCTCGCCGACGAGCTGCTCGGCGTCGAAGATGCGCATGCGGCGCGTGTCGGTGACCGTCCCGATCGCCGCGCCGCCGACCTCCCACTTCTCGCACAGCTCCAGCACCGCGGGCACGTTGGCGGGCGCGACCACGCACAGCATCCGCTCCTGGGACTCCGACACCATGATCTCGAACGGCTCCATCCCGGGCTCGCGCAGCGGCACCCGCGCCACGTCGATGTCGATGCCGACCTCGCCCTTCGACGCCATCTCCGAGGCCGAGGAGGTGAGGCCGGCAGCGCCGAGATCCTGTAGCGAGACCAGCAGACCCCGCTCCAGCAGCTCGAGCGAGCACTCCAGCAGCTTCTTCTCGGCGAAGGGATCGCCCACCTGCACCGTGGGGCGCTTGGCGTCGTCGGCCTCGCTCAGCTCCGCCGAGGCGAGCACCGAGGCCCCCCCAATCCCGTCGCGCCCGGTGGAGGCCCCGAACAGCACGAGCGCGTTCCCCGGCCCCGCCGCAGCGCTGCGCACGAGGCGCTCGCGCTCGCACAGCCCGAGCGCCATCGCGTTGACGAGGCAGCTCTGCTCGTAGGGCCCCTCGAAGTACACCTCCCCCCCGACGGTCGGCACACCGATCGAGTTGCCGTAGTGCCCGATGCCGGAGACGGCCCCGTCGAGCAGGTAGCGCGCGCGTGTGGACGCCGGTGAGGGAGGGGGGAGGGGCTCCGCCTCTAAAGAGGCTGCGCCGGGATGGGTCGCGTTGTGCGGAGCCGCCTCGCCCGGGCTCCCTTGCCTGCTGTCGAAGACCTCCCCAAAGCGCAGCGAGTCGAGCACGGCGATCGGTCGGGCGCCGATCGCGAAGATGTCGCGCAGGATGCCCCCGACGCCGGTCGCCGCCCCCTGGAAGGGCTCCACCGCGCTCGGATGGTTGTGGGACTCCACCTTGAAGGCGCACACCATGCCGCCGCCCACATCCACGGCGCCCGCGTTCTCGCCGGGGCCCATCACCACGTGAGGCCCCTCCGTGGGCAGCGTGCGCAGCAGCTTCTTGGAGTGCTTGTACGCGCAGTGCTCGCTCCACAACAGCGAGTACATCGCCAGCTCAACCTGGTTCGGCGGCCCGCCCTGGTGTGCGCAGATCAGCTCATACTCGGCGCGCGTGAGCCCGAGTGCGATTGCGTCCTCGACCGTGGGGAGCACGGCGCTGTCAGGCACAGGTCAACCCTCGCGGCATCATTCCGCCTGATGTTCCCCGAGGCTCGCGCGCGCGGCCCTCAGACATGTGCTTTTTCCGGGAGGGGGCTCCGGGGGAGGGCCTGCCCTCCCCCGGCCTAGACATGGGCGCTCTCCACTGCGAGGCGCATCGACTCGAAGATGCGCAACCCGTCCGTCGAGCCGGTGAGCGGGTCCACCGCGTGCTCGGGGTGGGGCATCAGCCCGAACACGTTGCCGGCTGCGTTCTGTACCCCGGCGATATCGCGCAGCGAACCGTTGAAGTTCTCGCCGGCCGCGTAGCGCAGCACCACCTGGCCGTTCCGCTCCAGCTCGTCGAGCGTCGGCTCGTCGGCGTAGTAGCGCCCCCACGAGTGCTTCGCCGGGATGCTCAGGCGCGTGGGTTGCGAGGTGCGAGCCCCCTCCCCCTCCTCCTCTCCCCCCGATCCGCAGGCGCGCGTGAACGCGCTGCCGGGGTTGACGACCTCCAGCGCCACCTGGCGGAAGGTGAAGCGCAGGTGCGCGTTCGGCAGCAGCGCGCCCGGTAGCAGGCGCGCCTCGCACAGCACCTGGAAGCCGTTGCAGATCCCCAGCACCAGCCCACCGTCGTGCGCGAACTCGATCACCGCCTCCATCACCGGCGAGAAGCGCGCGATCGCCCCCGCCCGCAGGTAGTCGCCGTAGGAGAAGCCGCCGGGCACGACGATCGCGTCGGTGCCCTTCAGGTCGCGCTCGCCATGCCACAGCAGCTCCGCGTCGCCCACGCGTCGGGCCGCCTGCAGCGCATCGACCTCGTCGCAGCTGCCAGGGAACTGGAGGACGCCGAACTTCACGTGTGGTCCCGATGGCGAGTACCGAACCCCTCCCGGTACTCGTCATCGGAAGTCGATGGATCGTCGAGCAGCTGCACCTCGTACTCCTCCACCAGCGGGTTGGCGAGCAGCTTCTCGCACATCGGCTCAAGCTGCGCCTCGTCCTCGACGTCCAGCTCCACCAGGCGGCCGACGTGGACGTTGGCCACGCCGGCGAAGCCCAGCGCCGGCAGAGCCCGCTGCACCGCGATTCCCTGCGGGTCGAGGATGCCCGCCTTTGGGCGGATCAGCACGCGGGCGCGCATCAATCGCCGGGGGCGGTTCGGTCCAGCCACGCCTGGAAGGGCTCGCCGGCAATCCGTTCGTAGGCCTCGACGTAGCGTGCGCGGGTGCCCTCGACCACATCCTCGGGGATCGCCGGCGCCGGCGGGCGCTTGTCCCAGCCGCTGCCCGCGGCCCAGTCGCGCACGTACTGCTTGTCGAAGCTCGGCTGGCCCCTGCCCGGCTCGTAGCCGTCGGCGGGCCAGTAGCGCGAGGAGTCGGGCGTCAGCACCTCGTCGCCGAGCACCAGCTCACCGTCCTCGTCAAAGCCCAGCTCGAACTTCGTATCCGCCAGGATCACCCCCCGCTCGCGCGCGTGGGTGGCCGCGAACGTGTACAGCTCGATCGACACGTTGCGCACCCGCTCCATCAGCGCGCGGTCGCCGACCAGCTCGGCGGCACGCTCGAAGTCGATCGCCTCGTCGTGGCCGACCTCGGCCTTCGTGCTCGGCGTGAAGATCGGCGCGGGCAGCTGCTCGGACTCGCGCAGGCCGCTCGGCAGCTCGATCCCCGAGACGGCGCCGGTCGCCTGGTAGTCCTTCCAGCCCGAGCCGGTGATGTAGCCGCGCACCACGCACTCGACTGGCAGCATCTTCAGCTTGCGCACGACCAGCGCCCGGCCGCGGGCCTCGTCGGGCACGCCCTCGGTGGCGGAGATCAGGTGGTTGGCGACGATGTCGCGCGTGCGCTCAAACCAGAAAACGGACAGCCCGGTGAGCACCTTCCCCTTGTCGGGGATCGGCGTCGGATGCACCGCGTCGTAGGTCGAGATGCGGTCGCTGGCGACCATCAGCAGGCGGTCGTCGAGGTCATACAGCTCGCGCACCTTGCCGCTGGCGAGGAGGGGCAGGTCGGCGAGGACGGTCATGGTCTCGACTCTATTTGATCCCACCCACCCGCGGCGCGAAGCGATCAGGCGATTTCGCCCACATGCCGGCGGCGGAAGGCGTCATCACGCAATCGGGCCGCGAGGCGGGCGGCCCTCACGCAATCTCATCCAACCGCCCCACGATCTCCTGCGCGTAGCGGACGTAGTGGCCGTAGTCGAAGATCGCGTCGAGGTCGAGCGCCGCGGGGATGAGACCCGCCCGCCCGTCGGAGGCGAGCAGCTCGCGCAGGGGAGTGCGCGTGTCCCATGCCTGTTGCGCCACGCGCTGCACTCCGTAGTAGGCGTCGTCGCGGCTCATGCCGCACTCGACGAGCGCCAGCAACAGCCGCTGCGAGAAGATCGCTCCGTATGTCAGCTCGAGGTTCTCGCGCATCCGCTCGGCGTCCACGGTCATGCCCTCCACGAGCGCCGTCGCGCGGTGCTGGAGGTAGTCGATCAGGGTGGTGGAGCCCGCCAGCACGATCCGCTCGACCGAGGAGTGGGAGATGTCGCGCTCGTGCCACAACGCCACGTTCTCCAGGCCCGCCTGCGCGTTACCGCGCAGCACACGCGCCAGCCCCGAGATCTGCTCGGCCTTGATCGGGTTGCGCTTATGCGGCATCGCGCTCGAGCCCTTCTGGCCGCCGCGGAAGGGCTCCTGCACCTCGCGCACCTCCGTGCGCTGCAGGTGGCGCACCTCGGTTGCCAGGCGCTCCATGCCGGCGCCCGCGAGGGCGATCGCGCTCAGCAGCTCCGCGTGGCGGTCGCGCGCCACGACCTGGGTGGAGATTGACTCGCGCTCCAGTCCGAGGCGTTCGAGCACGCGCGCCTCGAACTCTGGGCTGGTGGCCGCGTAGGTGCCGACGGCGCCGGAGATCCCGCCGACCGACACCTGCGCAAAGGCGCGCTCCAGGCGCAGGGCGTTGCGGTGTGCCTCGAACGCCAGGCCCGCCAGCTTCACACCGAACGTCGTCGGCTCGGCGTGCACCCCGTGCGTGCGCCCCACGCACAGCGTCTGCACGTGCTCACGCGCGCGCGTCGCCAGCGTCTGCAGCAGCGCGCTGGCCCCCGGCACGATCGCTTCGCCCGCCGCCTTCAGCTGCAACGCGAGCGCCGTGTCGAGGACGTCCGAGGAGGTCAATCCGAAGTGGATCCAGCGCCCCGCCTCGCCGGCGGAGGCGGCGAGCACGTCCACGAACGCAGCCATGTCGTGGTCGGTGGTGCGCTCGCGCTCGTTGACCGCCGCCACGGTGAACGTCGCCCGGCGGATCGCCTCCAGGTCGGCCTCGGTGGGGCCGTTGCCGGCGCCGAGCAGGAACGGCAGCTCCTCGCACGCCGCCACCTCCACCTCACGCCACGCCTCCATGCGTGCCTCGTCGGTCCAGATCGCGCCCAGCTCGGGGCGTGTGTAGCGCTCGATCACGTCCTCTAAGTATCACTCACCTGCGCTCTGGGCCGCTACCGCTGGCCTACGCTGCCACGATCGCCGACGGCGGGCGCGCTCACGCCGTCAGGATCTGCGCGGCGAGGATCGCTGCGTTGCGGGCGTTGTCGAGGCCCACGCACGCCACCGGCACGCCCGGCGGCATCTGCACGATCGAGAGGATCGCGTCGAGGCCGCCCGCCGCGCTGAGGCGGCCCGACAGCGGGACGCCGATCACCGGCAGCTCGGTGTGGGCCGCCACCGCGCCCGGCAGCGCCGCGGATATGCCGGCGCCGGCGATGATCACGCGCAGGCCCCGCATCCGCGCGTTCTTGGCGTATTCCGCCACCACATCCGGTTCGCGGTGGGCCGACATCACCCGCAGCTCGTGCAGGATGTTGCGCGCCTTCAGCTCCTCCGCGGCCTTCTCCATCTTCTCCATGTCACTCGCCGAGCCCATCACGATCCCCACGCGCGGGGCGTCCACGTCGAACTCCTCCAGCCGCGCGCGCGCCTCGGTCTCGCTCACCGCGCTTGCGATCGGCGTCACGTCACCCACGCTCGACCCCCGCGCCGAGGCCCTCGTTGGGCTCGTCCTCATACCACGCTCGCATCCACACATCGACGTCCCGCACCTCGGGGTCGGGCGCCACGGTGGCTGCGATGTCGCCGCGCATCTGCATGCCGTCGAAAGAGATCATCCGCGCCGCAGCATACGCCGCTTCGCGGGCCTCTTCATGGTCGGCGCCGAGCGCCGTCACGTTCAGCACCCGCCCGCCGGCTGTCACCGGCTCGTGGTCGGCGAGCGCCGTCCCCGCGTGGGTCACCTCGACGCCCTCGGGCACGCGGTCCAACCCCGCAATCGGATCGCCCTTGGAGGCCGACTCGGGGTAGCCGCGGCTCGCCAGCGTCACCGTCACCGCCGCCCGGGGCGACCACCTGAACAGCAGCGCGTCTTCGCTTTCCTCCTCCGTCTGGCTGAGGCCGCCGGCGCGCGCGGCGCGGAACAGCAGGCTCAGCAGGTCGGACTCCAGGCGCGGCAGCAGCGCCTGCGCCTCGGGATCGCCGAAGCGCACGTTGTACTCGAGCACACGCAGTCCCTTCGCCGTCAGGATCGCGCCGGCGTAAAGCACGCCGTGGAAGGGGATCCCGCGTGCGCTCATCAGCCTGACGACCGGGTCGTGGATGATCGGGGCGAGGTGCCACTCCGCTTCCTCGGGCAGCTCCGCCAGTGGTGAGTAGGCTCCCATCCCGCCGGTGTTGGGGCCGCGATCGCCGTCGAAGATGCGCTTGTAGTCGCGTGCCGGCGCCAGCGGGTAGGCGCGCTTGCCGTCACACAGCGCCATCAGCGAAAGCTCCTTGCCGACCAGGCGCTCTTCGATGACCGCGCTCGCGCCCGCGCCGTCGGACGGGTCGGTCGGGTCGAGGTGGGTGGGGTCGCCACTCAAGAAGCGACCCTCGATAAAGATCTCGCGCAGTGCCGCTTGCGCCTGCTCGGGCGAATCCGCCACGGTCACGCCCTTTCCGGCCGCGAGGCCGTCGGCCTTCACCACCACGCCCGGGTCGGCCAGCTCCGCGACCGCCGCCACGCCCTCCTCGAGCGTATGGGCGTGGCGCCAGCACGCGGTGGGCACGCCCGCCTCCTCCATCAGCTGCTTGGCGAATGCCTTGGAGTTCTCCAGGCGGGCGGCGGCGGCACTGGGGCCGAACGCCAGGTGGCCGCGCCGGTCGAGCGCGTCCACGAGCCCCGCCACCAGCGGCGCCTCGGACCCCACCACGGTGAAGTGAACGCCCTCGCGCTCGACCGCCGCGACGATCCCCTCCACGTCGTTGGCCGCCACGTCGATCAGCCGTGCGTCCCGCGCGATGCCGGCGTTGCCGGGGGCACACAGCAGCTCCGGCTGTTCTTCGGAGCGCGCCAGCGCCCGCACCAGCGCGTGCTCGCGCCCGCCCGAGCCGACGACGAGAACCCGCATGTCAGAGCGACGCGATGAAGTCGTCTACAGGGATCGCTGTGAGCGTCTCGTAGCGCACGGTGCCGCGCGAGCCCAGCTCCAGCGACACGCGCGCCATCGTCTGCTCGTCGGGCGCCTCGAGGATGTTGACGAAATCGAAGCGCCCCAGCGTCGCCCACTGCGCCTTCACCTTTGCCCCCAGCTGCTCCACCTCGCGGTTGACCTCGTGGATCCGCTGCGGGTTGTTCTTCACCGTCTGCACGCCCTCCGGCGTGAGGTTGGCGAGCATGATGTACATGGGCATGGGGCCTCCTCCTGGGGTCTCGATGGGGCGCCTATGGGCACCCGCAGATTAGACCTCAGTTCGGAATTGCGGCGGCTGCCGGGATGGGCTCGAACGTGAGCGCTCCATCCACAGCATCCACGAGGATCTCATCGCCCGGACGCAGGCTCCCCTCCAGCAGCGACAGCGCGAGGCGGTCGGTTAGCTGCTTCTGGATCACCCGGCGCAATGGGCGCGCACCGTAGGTGGGGTCGTAGCCCATGTCGCCCAGCAGCTCGCGCGCCCCCTCTGTGAGCGTCACTCCCACACCGCGCTCACGCACGCGCGCGATCACACGCTCCACCTGCAGGTCCACGATCCGTCCGATCTGCCCCCGATTCAGCGCTTTGAAGCGCACGATGTCGTCGAGGCGGTTGACGAACTCCGGTTTGAAGTGCTCCAGAAGCGCGTCGCGCAGCTTTGCGTCCGCCGCGACCGACTCGGGTCCCGTCCGTGGGGCTCCCACGGCGTAGGGCGTGCCCACGCTCTCCGGGTCCACGACCTCCTCGGCATCGCCGCCGGCGCGAATGTTGGAGGTCATGATCAGCACCGTGTTCTTGAAGTCCACCGTGCGGCCCTGCCCGTCGGTGAGGCGGCCGTCGTCCATCACCTGCAGCAGCGTGTTGAACACGTCGGGGTGCGCCTTCTCGATCTCGTCCAGCAGCACCACGCTGTAAGGGCGCCGGCGCACCGCCTCGGTGAGCTGGCCGCCCTCTTCGTAGCCCACATACCCGGGCGGCGCGCCCACCAGGCGCGAGACGGTGTGCTTCTCCATGTACTCCGACATGTCGATCCGGATCATCGCGTCCTGCGAGTCGAACATGAACTCGGCGAGCGCGCGCGCCAGCTCGGTCTTGCCGACGCCGGTGGGGCCGAGGAACAGGAAGGTGCCGATCGGCCGGTCGGGGTCCTGCAGGCCGGCGCGCGAGCGGCGCAGTGCGCTGGCGACCGCCTCGATCGCCTCGTTCTGGCCGACGACCCGCTCGTGCAGGCGCTCCTCCATGTGGATCAGCTTCTCGACTTCGCCCTCCAGCAGGCGGCTGACGGGGATGCCCGTCCAGCGCGCCACCACCTCGGCGACGTCGTCGGCCTCGACCTCCTCTTTGAGGAACACCGGGCTCTCGCTGTCTGCGCTCGCTTCGCCCGATTCGTGCTCGGCGATCTGCCGTTCCACCTCGGGGATCTCGCCGTAGCGTAGTTCGGCGGCGCGCTGCAGGTCGGCGGCCCGCTCGGCCCGCTCGGCCTCCAGGCGGGCCTCCTCCAGGCGCGCCTTGAGGTCGCTGGCGCCCTTGATTGCCTGCTTCTCGCTTTCCCACTGCGCCTTCATCGCTGCGGATCTCTCTTTCAGCTCGGCCAGCTCGCGCTCGATCGCCTCGCGCCGCTCGGCGGAGGACTCGTCGGTCTCCTTCTGCAACGAGGTGAGCTCGATTTCGAGCTGCATCACGCGGCGATCCACCTCGTCGATCTCGGTCGGCAGCGAGTCGATCTCGATGCGCAGTCCCGAGGCAGCCTCGTCGATCAGGTCGATCGCCTTGTCCGGCAGGAAGCGGTCGGCGATGTAGCGCTCGGAGAGCGTCGCGGCGGCGATCAGCGCGCTGTCCTGGATGCGCACGCCGTGGTGGACCTCGTAGCGCTCCTTCAGGCCCCTGAGGATCGCGATCGTGTCCTGCACGCTCGGCTCGCCCACCATCACCGGCTGGAAGCGCCGCTCGAGGGCAGCGTCCTTCTCGATGTGCTTGCGGTACTCGTCGAGCGTGGTCGCGCCCACGCAGCGCAGCTCGCCGCGCGCGAGCATCGGCTTCAGCAGGTTGGCGGCGTCGACTGCCCCTTCGGCGGCGCCCGCGCCGACGATCGTGTGCAACTCGTCGAGGAACAAAATCACCGTGCCGCGGGCCTCGGAGACCTCCTTCAGCACCGCCTTCAAACGGTCCTCGAACTCGCCCCGGTACTTGGCGCCGGCGATCAGCGAGCCGATGTCGAGCGCGATCACGCGCCGGTCGCGCAGTGACTCGGGTACGTCGCCGGAGACGATCCGCTGCGCGAGGCCCTCGACGATCGCGGTCTTGCCGACGCCCGGCTCGCCGATCAGCACCGGGTTGTTCTTCGTGCGCCGCGAAAGCACCTGGATAACGCGCCGGATCTCCTCGTCGCGGCCGATAACCGGGTCGAGCGCTCCGTCCTCGGCGAGCTTCGTGAAGTCGCGCCCGAAGCGCTCGAGCGCCTGGTACTTCTCCTCCGGGCTCTGGTCGGTCACACGGTGTGGGCCCCTCACCTCGGCGAGCGCCTGTAGGAGTCGGTCCCTGGTGACGCCCACCGAGCGCAGCGCCTGGCCGGCGCGGGTGGGTGGGTCCTGATCACCGGCGAGCGCCAGCAGCAGGTGCTCTGTGGAGATGTACTCATCGGATAGGTCTTTCGCCTGTTTCTCCGCCTCGCGCAGCACCGCCGTCAGTTCGCTGGAGGGCTGGCCGCCTTCGGCGTCCGAGCTCTCGCCAAGGCGGGGTAGCTCCTCCAGGGCGCGGCTCGACTCGGCGCGCAGCGCCGGAAGCTGGACCCCCAGCTTTGTGAGCACGGGGACGACCACGCCGCCGGCAGCGTCTGCTGGGCCAGCGGTGCCGCTCTCGCCGTCGAGCAGCGTCGCCAATAGGTGAGCCGGGGTGAGCTGGGGATTGCGGCGCTCCTGCGCGAGGCGGGTGGCCGCCGCGAGCGCTTCCTGGGCCTTGATCGTAAACCGGTCGGGATGCATCCTAAAATCTAAGTCCCAGCTTAGCAGATTTTATAGAGACGGCTCATTGCGTTCGGCGGGGGGCGGCGCGGCCCAGCGGGCGCACATCGGCCGCACGCACGATCTCCCTGCTGGGGGGACGTGAGTTGGGAAACGGCACCAGCTCCGCGCGGAACGAGCGGCGGACCTCCTCCAGGCGCTCGGCCAGTTCGACCTGGGCGTGTAGCGCCTGCACCTCCAGCTCCTCGATGCGGGCGTGCATCGCGTCGAGTTCGCGCTCGAGGTCGAGCACGCGCTCCACGCCGGCGAGGTTGAGGCCGAGCTCCGCAGTCATCTCCTGGATGCGGCGCAGCCGCTCGACGTCCTCGCGCGAGTAGAGGCGGGTGCCCTTGGGCGAGCGCTTGGGGTCGATCAGGCCGCGCGCCTCGTAGGTGCGCAGCGTCTGCGGGTGCATCCGCGCGAGCTGCGCCGCCACCGAGATCATGAACACGCCGCGGTCGTGCGCCACCTCGATCTCGCTGTGCCTGCTGGGGGGGCGACGCTCGCTCATTTCGCCACCTGCTCGAACAGGCGCGCGCGGGGGTCGTTGCCGTTGGATGCATCCGCCAGCGCCTGCACCGCCGCGCTCTGCTCTTCGGTGAGCTCGTCGGGGACGTCGATCAGGAAGCGGTAATGGATGTCCCCGGGGTCTTTGCCGCCGAGCTTCGGCGGGCCCTCGCCGCGCAGGCGCTGCACGGTGCCATGGGTCGTGCCGGGCCGCACGCGCAGCGTCTTGGCGCCGTTCAACGTGGGCACCTTCACCTCGGCGCCGCGCAGCGCCTCCGGGATCGTGAGCGGCACCTCGACCTCCACGTTGTCGCCGCGCCGTTTGAACACCGGCGAGGGCGACACGTGCGTGATCACGTACAGGTCGCCCGACGGGCCGCCGCGCGGGCCGGCCTCGCCCTTGCCGGGCAGGCGGATGCGCGAGCCCTCCTTCACCCCCGCGGGGATGTTGACGCGATATTTCTTCACCGTACGCACCGCGCCCGAGCCGTTGCAGGTGGGGCAGGGGTCCTCGATCACGGTTCCGGAGCCGCCGCAGCGCGAGCATGGCTGGGAGATCGAGAACATCCCCTGGCCCTGCGTCTCGATCCCGCGGCCCTCACACTGCGGGCACACCTTCGGCGTGGTGCCCGGCTTGGCGCCGGTGCCGTGACAGGTCGGGCAGATCGTCTGCGTGGCCACCGAGAGCGGAACCTGCGCGCCCGACACCGCCTGCTCGAAGGAGATCGACACCTGCGTCTCCAGGTCGCGCCCGCGCTCCGGGCGGGGCTCGGCGCGAGTGCGCCTGCCGCTCGCCGACCCCCCGAAAAGGTTGGAGAGAATGTCGCCCATCGAAGAGGCGTCGAAGTCGAAGTTGCCAAAGCCACCAAACCCACTGCCCCCGGAGTTGGCGTAGGGCCCGGTGCCGCTGTCGTACTGCTTGCGCTTCTCGGGGTCCGACAGCACGTCATAGGCGTGCGAGATCTCCTTGAAGCGCGACTCCGCCTGCTTGTCGTCGGGGTTGCGATCGGGGTGGTATTGGCGCGCGAGCTTGCGATAGGCCTTCTTCAACTCGTCGGGGGTTGCTTTCTTATCGACGCCCAGCGTCGTGTACAGGTCCTGTTTGTCCGCCATGGCCCGCCTCCTACGCCGCCACCACGACGCGCGCGGGGCGGATCACGGTGCCGTTCAGGCGATACCCGGGCTGGTAGACCTCCGCCACGGTGCCGCTGGCGGCGCCCTCGACAGGTTGCTGGGCCACCGCCTCGTGGTGGACGGGGTCGAACTGCTCGCCCTTGGGGTCGAACGACTCCACGCCCACACGCGCAAGCGCCGCGCTCAGCTCCGCGCGCACCAGCCGCACGCCCTCGAGCAGCGGGTCCTCCTCCTCGGCGGCCTCCAACGCCCGGTCGAGGTTGTCGAGCGCGGGCAGCAGTTCCTTGGCGAACTTTGCCACCCCGCGCTCGCCCGCCACGGCCGACTCCTTCGCCACGCGCTTGCGGTAGTTCTCGAAGTCGGCCTGCGTGCGCTGCGCGAGCGCGAGGTACTCATCGCGCTGCGCAGCGATCGCCACCAGCTCGTCGAGGTCGCCCTCGAGCTCGCTTGCCTGGTCCTCCTCACCGCCGACATCCAGGGGATCAACCTCTGGCTTGCCAGGGGCGGGGGGGGACGCGTTACGAGCCCCCTCCCCCTCCTCCTCCTGTATGGCCTCCTCGATATCGCTCATCGCCTCTACGCCTTCGTCTCGTCGACGACCTCGGCATCGACCACGTCCTCGTCGCCTGCGGACGCGCCGTTGCTATCGGTCGACGCGCCGCCGTCGCCGGATGAGGTTGCCGCCTGCTCCTGGGCGCGCTGGTACATCGCCTCCGATACGGCGTGGAAGGCGCTCTGCAGCACGTCGGTCTTGGCGTTGATCGCGGCCGGGTCCTCTGACTCCAGCGAGTCGCGCACCTCTTTGATCGCCTCCTCGATGCGCTGCTTTGAGTCGGCGTCGACCTGGTCGCCGAGGTCGGCCAGCTGGCGCTCGGCCTGGTAGGCGGCGTTCTCGCCGTTGTTGCGCGCCTCCGCGAGCTCGCGCGCCTTGCGGTCCTCCTCGGCGTGGGACTCCGCGTCGGAGACCATGTTCTTGATCTCCTCCTCGGAGAGCCCCGAGCCGGCCTTGATCTCGATCTTCTGCTCCTTGCCGGTGCCGAGGTCCTTGGCGGAAACGTTGAGGATGCCGTTGGCGTCGATGTCGAACGCGACCTCCACCTGGGGGATGCCGCGCGGCGCCGGCGGGATGCCGGTGAGCTGGAACTTGCCCAGCGACTTGTTGTACGTGGCCATCTCGCGCTCGCCCTGCAGCACGTGGATCTCGACCGAGGGCTGGTTGTCCTCGGCGGTCGAGAACACCTCGCTCTTGCGCGTCGGGATCGTGGTGTTGCGTTCGATCAGCTTCGTCATCACGCCGCCCTTGGTCTCGATCCCGAGCGTCAGGGGGGTGACGTCGAGCAGCAGCACGTCCTTGACGTCGCCCGCCAGCACGCCCGCCTGAATCGCGGCGCCGACGGCGACCACCTCATCGGGGTTGACCCCGCGGTGGGGCTCCTTGCCGGTGAGCTCTTTGACCTTCTCCTGCACCGCCGGCATGCGCGTCATCCCGCCGACCATCACGACGTGGTCGACCTCCTTGACGCCCTTCTCTTTGGCGTCGTCGAGCGCCTGGCGCACAGGCGAGACGACGCGATCGAGCAGCGCGGAGGTCAGCTCGGAGAGCTTTGCCCGCGTCAGACGCGTATCGAGGTGCTTGGGCCCGGCGGAGTCGGCGGTGATGAACGGCAGGTTGATCTGCGTCTCCTGCGTGGTCGAGAGCTCGATCTTCGCCTTCTCTGCGGCCTCGTACAGCCGCTGCAGCGCCATCGGGTCGGCGGAGAGGTCGATGCCCTGGTCACGCTTGAAGTCCGCCACCAGCCAGTCGACGATCGCCTTGTCGAAGTTGTCGCCACCGAGATGGTTGTCGCCGGCGGTCGACTTCACCTCGAACACGCCGTCGCCGATCTCCAGCACCGACACGTCGAACGTGCCGCCGCCGAGGTCGAACACGAGGATCGTCTGGTCGTTCTCCTTGTCGAGGCCGTACGCCAGCGACGCCGCAGTGGGCTCGTTGATGATGCGCTTGACGTCAAGCCCGGCGATCTTGCCGGCGTCCTTCGTTGCCTGGCGCTGGTCGTCGTTGAAGTACGCGGGAACGGTGATCACCGCGGAGTCGACGCTTTCGCCCAAGTACGCTTCCGCGTCGGTCTTCAGCTTCTGCAGGATCATCGCGGAGATCTCGGGCGGCGAGTGCTGCTCGCCGCCGGCCTCCACGCGCGCGTCGCCGTTGGGGCCGGAGACGACCTTGTAGGGGACGATCGACTCCTCCTCGCGCACCTCCCCCTCCTTGCGGCCCATGAAGCGCTTGATCGAGAAGATCGTGTTCTGCGGGTTGGTCACCGCCTGGCGCTTGGCGACGGCGCCAACGAGGCGCTCGCCGGAGGCGGCGAAGGCGACGACAGAGGGCGTGGTGCGCCCGCCCTCGGCGTTCTCGATGACCGTGGGCTCACCGCCCTCGAGGACGGCCATGCACGAGTTGGTCGTGCCGAGGTCTATGCCTATGGTCTTTGCCATTTGGTTGGGTGCTCCTTGGTTCGGGTATGGGTGTTGTTGGGTTGCGGCGGGGCTTTGGCGCTTGACTGGGCCGGCTTGTGGGCCGGGGAGCGGCACTTAGCGTGGTCCGCTGCTGAAATCTTAGTCGGAGCTTAGCAGGTTTTCAAACCATGTCGGAAACATGCCTTGCAAGCCCATTTTGAGTCGGGTAGGTTCGGGGAGACGCATGCCCTTGGACTCTGTGTGCCCCGCAAGGAAGGGCCGTCGGGCCAGCGAGTGGCGCTAGAACGGCTGTGGCAAGCAGTAGCGGCAGAGGCCCGTCGCACAACGCGGCGGGCCCCTCGCCTACCCCCGTGATCGCAGCGTGGGGAACGGCACGACCTCGCGCACCGACTCCACGCCGGTGAGCACCATCAACAGCCGGTCGACGCCCAGCCCCCCGCCGGCGGTGGGCGCCATTCCGTATTCCAGCGCGCGCACATACTCCTCGTCGTTGGGCTGCGGCTGGTCCCCGTCGTCGCCCCCGCCGGAGGCCTGCTGGCGCTGGATCACGAAGCGGTTGAGTTGATCCACGGGATCGTTGAGCTCGGTGTCGCCGCTGAGGATCTCCATCCCGCGAATCACCGAGTCGAAGTGCTCGGAGAGCCGCGGATCCTCGGGGTGGCGCTTGCAGATCGGGAAGAGATCGACGGGGAAGTCGAAGACATGCGTGGGCTCATGCAGCGTCGGCTCCACGTGCTTGACGTAGATCGCGTCCACCAGCTTCGCCCAGGTGAGATTGGAATCCCGCCCACCCTCGCCCTCCACCGCGTCGCCCGCCGTCTCGATCAGCTGCTCGCGCGAGGCCTCCAGGTAATCGATCCCCACCGCGTCGGCGATCGCCTCGCGCAGCGTGATCCGCCGCCACGGGGTCGCGAGGTCGATCACACGCCCGTCGTACTGCTCGACCTTGGTCGTTCCCAGCGTCCGCAGCGCGACGCTCTCGGCCATCTCTTCGGTGAACCTGGCGACATCCCAGTAGTCGGCGTAGCTCATCATCCACTCGAGGATCGTGAACTCGGGGCTGTGCCGGTGGGAGATCCCCTCGTTGCGGAATGCGCGCCCGAGGTCGTAGATGTTCTCCAGCCCTCCCACGATGCAGCGGTTGAGATACAGCTCCACCGAGATCCGCAGGTAGACGTCCACGTCCAGCGCGTTGTGGTGCGTCACGAACGGCCGCGACGCGGCGCCGCCCGCGAGCGTCTGCAGCATCGGCGTCTCGACCTGCGTGAAGCCATGTTCGCGCAGGAAATCGTGGATCGCCTCGATCATCTTCGTGCGCCTGAAGAACATCGTGCGCGTCTGCTCGTTGGCGAGCAGGTCGAGCTCGCGCCGACGGTAGCGCTCCCCCGGGTCCTCCATCCCGTGATAGCGGTCCGGCGGCGGGCGCAGCGCCTTGGCGAGCAGCGTGCAATCGCTCACCGCCAGCGCGAGCTGCACACGCTGGGTGACGTAGACGGCGCCCTCGACGCTCACGATGTCGCCGATGTCGAGCCCCACCATGCGCTCGTAGGCCTCCTCGCCCATCTCCTCGCGGCGGGCGACCACCTGCATCGAGCCGGACTGGTCGCGCAGGTCGAAGAACGTGTATTTGGCGTGGCCGCGCCGCGCGATCAGACGTCCCGCCACGCGGTAGGCGAGGCCATCGTGCACGCCGGTGGCGAGCGTGGCGGGGTCGTGGGCCGCCTGGATGTCGGCCACCCAGGTGCGGGGCACGCGCGTGGAGATATGCGGGTAGGGCTCGACACCCTCCCCCCGCAGGCGCTCCATCTTCGCCCGGCGTTCGTCGGCTTCGCCGGGCTCACCTGCACCGTTCCCCGTCGGCTCGGCGCCACCGCCTCCCGCCAACTCGCCAACCGGCTTGGACGCGGCGACACCGATGCCTGTCCCGGCCTTCTCCACCGGCTCCTCGAGCCCCTCGGGCGTGCTCATGCCGCCGGCACCAGGTGATGGGTAGGGTCGCGCACGTCGAGCATCGGCAAACCGGGGATCGCCTCCTCCAGCATGGCGCGCAGGCGTGGCGAGTCGAAGCGGTGCGACTGCGGCGCTACTGGGTTGACGGTGAGCGCGCGCAAATCGATCGAGGTGAGCACCGTCATCGAGATGCCTTGGCGGCGGTACCAATCGACGCCGTGATCGGTCAGGAACACCTTGGTGGGGTCGGCGACGACCAGCTCGAGCTCGCGGGGGGGCGGGGCCAACTTGCGAGCGCTCAGCAACTCCGCGAGGAATGGCTCGCACAGCGCCCCGCGCACCACCAGATGGCTGGCGGTGGGACGCGCACGCAGCAATTGGCCGATGTCCGGGGCGGTGCTGGTGAGCACGAAGCGAGGGTGCAGCGTGAGCGGCTCCTCCTCCGGCCCGCCGACGAGCATGCTGGCGGCGTTGGACGCGGCGATCTCGCGCACGTGCTGCTGGTTCAACTCGGGCAGGCGCACGAGCTCTACCGCGTCGCGGGTGCGCCCCACCACCTGCTCGATCTCCTCGTGCAGGGTCGCGCCGGTGGACATCACGAGACCGTCGGATACAGCCGGGGAGGAGGCGGCACGGCGGTCGATGGCGCCGTCGATCAGCACCTGCTCGGCTCCGTGGGCGAGCATCGTGTCAGCCACCTCGCGCACGTCGGCGGCGGCGCTGGGGCCCGCCACCTCGATCGTGCCGCGCGCGAGCAGGCGCGCGATCAGCACGCGCCCGAGGGGGGTGCGCACCCCGGTCTCGCTGACGATCTCGTGGGGGATCGCACCGGCGCGCAGCAGTGCGTCGGTGGTGGCGACGAGGCTGCCGGCGCACAGCTCCACGCGTGGCTTCTCGATGCGGATGTCGATCACGTCGCGCTCCTCCCCGTCGCGCCCGACCGAGGTGACGCCGACGCGACGACCGCGCGCCTGCAGCTCGCGCAGCAGCGCGGCGAGCGTTTCCGTCTTGCCGGTGTTCTTCGCCAGGCCGACGAGGGCGAGGCGGCGCGCGGGCGCGGTGAGCTCGGCGAGTTGTTCCATCGGCTCTCAGCCTAGCCTGCCAAGTTCCCTCGCGGGATGTGGTCCGCGAAGGCCGCGCGTCCGGCCGGTGGCAGATCGCGCGCGTCCTCCTCGGGTTCGCCCTGCCCGAGGCGCGCGGCCAGCTCGCGCACGAGGAATGTGGCGAGATGGTGGGGGTAGGTGCCTTTGGAGAAGCCGGCGTCGTAGCCGAGCTCCTTGGCGAGCTCGTTGGAGACACGCGGTCCCCCGCAGGCTAGGATCGTCTCGCGCCGGCGGCCCTCCGCCTCGACGATCTCGACGAGCTCGGTGAGGTTGTGGATGTGCAGGTTCTGCTGGGTGACGGTTTGGGAGACGAGGATCGCGTCGGCCTCGAGCTCGATCGCCTTGGCGACCAGCGCCCCGTTGGGTACCTGGCTGCCGAGGTTGTGCGCCTCGAAGGCCCGGTAGCCCTCCAGTCCCTTGTGGCCGTGGAAGCCCTTGAGGTTGAGCATCGCGTCGATCCCCACGCTGTGGGTGTCGGTGCCGGTGGAGGCTCCGACGACGACGATCGGCCGGCGTACGTGCTCCTGCGCGTACGCTTCGACCTCCTCCTCGGTCATGTACTGGACGATGTCGATCCCCTCTTCGGCAAGGGTGGCGTAATCGACGGTGTGCACCGTGTGCCCGTACATCACGAAGTATGTGTGGCCGTCGGTGAGGCGCTGGTGGTGGACTACCTCGGGGTGCTGGAAGCCCATCTTGCCGGCCAGCTCCATCGCGGCCTTGCGCGCGGCGAGGCCATCGGGGAGCGGCAGCGTGAAGCTGAGCTGCACGATCCCGTCGCCATGGTGATCGGCGTAGGGCTTGACGTGCTCGAGGTCGGCCGTCTCAGGCAACGCTCGGCGCTCCCCGCATCAGTTCGGTGACGGGGTTGAAGTACCCCTCCTCGGTCGCCACGATTCCCTCCATCCCCCGGCCCCCTTCGAGGTGACGGCTGACGTCGCCGAAGATTCCCCCCTCGATCGCCTTGAACAACCCGATCGCGGCGATCCGCTCGAGCGTCAGGTGCGCGTCGCGCAACACCTGCTGCGCTCGTGTCTGGATGATGCCGCCGCGCTTGAACTCGATCTCCTCGCCGAGGTCGCGGGCGGCGTTGAAGACGTAGTTGACGTTCTGCAGCCCCAGCACGCGGTCGTGGATGTGCGGGGTGAAGATCCCCTCGGTGGGGACGCCGATCGTCTGGATCCCCTGGTCGGTGGCGACGGTGACTAGGTTGAAGAGCGTGTCGGCGGCGTGGGTGCGGAACAGGTTGCCGTCCATGTGCCGGGTGGGGGGCATGTACTTGACGGGGCAGTGGGGGAACAGCTCGCGGGTGAGCTGTGCCTGCGCCCACTCGTACAGGAGCCCGTTGGTGACTGGGGTGTCGATCTCGAACGCGTCGCCGAGCGCGATCTGCTCGTCGGGCACGCCCGAGGCGCGCGCGAGCTGATGGTTGATGAACTGCGAGGCCGTGACCGAGGGGGCGGCCTCCAATGCGTCGGCGGTGCGTAGGTAGTTGTCCTCGCCGGTATTGATCACGACCCCGAAGTAGCCGTTGACCGTGCGCGAGACGCGTTGGTCGAGCAGCCCGCGAATCGGGTTGATGTCGCGGTAGAGGATCCCGTACAGCGCGTCGTTGACCATGTTGTCGAGCCCCTCGATCGCGCCCATCGCCGCTATCTCGGGCATGCACAGGCCGGAGCAGAAGCTGGAGAGCCGCACGTAGCGCCCGTTCTGCTCCGACCACTCATCGAGCGCGGCGCGCATGATCGCGAAGTTGGCCTGGGTGGCGAAGGTGCCCCCGTAGCCCTCGGTAGTCGGACCGTAGGGGACATAGTCGAGCAGGCTCTGCGCGGTGGAGCGGATCACGGCGACGATGTCCCCGCCGGCCTCGGCGACGGCGAGGCCGTGGACGACGTCCTCGTACACGTTGCCCGTGGCGGTGAGCACGTAGCGCAGGGGAGATCGGGGCCCGCCCACCCTCTCGCCGAGGCGCTCGCGCAGCGCGCGACGCTCCTCCATGCGCGCGCCGATCTCGCCCACGCTCCGTGTGAGCTCGGCGCGCGCGCGCTCCTTGATCGACCCCTCGGGCGCGAGTGGTTGCGCGCAGAGGTCGAGTATGCCCCCGTCGACCGCCTCGGCGATCGATTGGGCCCCCGCCCACCCACTGTCCAGCGCGGGTGGGCTCTGCGCCGGCGAGTGCCCCATCCCCTCGGCGGGGCGGCCGGGGAAAGCCGTGCTTCCCATCCTTTCGGCGTGGATCATCGCATTGGCGAGCCAGTAGGCAACGCCTTTGCCAAGCCCGCCGCGGGCGCGCACGTGGTCGACTAGCACGTTCGGCAGGGGGGCGCCCAAGTCGTTGGCGCCATCGACGCCGAACAGGCGCGCGACGGTGCGCTCGACCGAGAGCGTGGTCATGCCGGCGATCTGCTCGGCCACGTCGATGGCGATCTGCGCGGCGGCCTGGCGGCAGGACTCGACGAGCCCCTGATCGAGGTCGAGCTTGGAGGTGGCCATGATTCGAGGTTACTGGAAATACCTCACGATTCGGGCCCAAGAGGGTGGCGCGAGCCGGGCCCTCTTCGTTCGGTCAGGTGGCGCAGCCGGGGCGGGTGAGGGTCCTTCCAGTCGATCCCTCAAGACAGGCGCCACGCGTTGGATCTGAGGCGAGGTGAGCTAGCCTCGCGAGGTAGTGTCTCTCTCCGCCCCCCTCCCCTTCACGCCCCGGGTGCGCGAGTGGTTTGAAGCAGCCTTTGCGCAGGCGACACCGGCGCAGGCGCAGGCGTGGCCGGCGATCGCCAGCGGCGAGCACGTGCTGGTGTCGGCGCCGACCGGCTCGGGCAAGACGCTGGCGGCTTTCCTGTGGGGCCTCGATCGCCTGGCGAGCGAGCCCTCCTCCGAGCGCCACACGCGCCTGGTGTACGTGTCGCCGCTGAAGGCGCTCTCCTACGACATCGAGCGCAACCTGCGGGCGCCGCTGAAAGGCATCTCCGGAGCGGCTGCCGGATCCCACCCCGCCGGCGCGGACATCAAGGTGGCGATCCGCACCGGCGACACCCCCCAGCGCGAGCGCCAGCAGATGCTCAAAGAGCCGCCGGACATTCTGATCACGACCCCGGAGTCGCTGTATCTGATGCTGACCTCTCGCGCGCGAGAGACCCTCCGAGGCGCCGAGTGGGTGATCGTGGACGAGATCCACGCGGTGGCGGCGACCAAGCGAGGCGCGCACCTCGCGCTGACGCTGGAGCGCCTCGATGCGCTCGTGCGCGAAGCGGGCCGTCACGAGCCGCAGCGGATTGGGCTATCGGCGACGCAGACCCCGCTGGCGGAGGTGGCGCGCTTCCTGGTGGGGCCGCAAAGAGAGTGCAGGATTGTCGACGCCAGCGCCCCCAAGCCGCTGGACGTGAAGGTGCACGTGCCGGTCGAGTCGATGACGGACTTGCATGGCGTCGTCCATGGGGACTCCGACCAGCCGTTGCATGGCTCGATCTGGCCGGCGATCTACCCGGAGCTGCTGCGCCTGATCCGCGCCCACAACTCGACGATCGTGTTCGTCAACAACCGCCGCTCCGCCGAGCGGCTCGCGCTGCGCTTGAATGAGCTGGCCGCCGCGGAGGAGGGGACAGGGGAGGAAGAACGGGAGACGGCGCATACGGCGTCTCCCGGAGTAAACGGGGGGCATGAGCCGGCGCCGCGCGAGATCGCCCGCGCTCACCACGGCTCGCTCGCGAGGGAGGAGCGGCTGGTAGTGGAGGAGCTGCTGAAGGCGGGACAGATCCCGTGCATCGTGGCGACCTCCAGCCTCGAGTTGGGGATCGACATGGGAGCCGTCGACCTCGTGCTGCAGGTCGAGTCGCCGAAGTCGGTGGCGGCTGGCCTGCAGCGGATCGGGCGCGCCGGGCACGGCGTCGGCGAGGTCTCGCGGGGACGGATCTTCCCCAAGTTCCGCGCCGACTTGCTGGAGTGCGCCGTGCTGGTTAGGCGGATGCGCGAAGGGGCAATCGAGCCGACGGTGGTGCCACGCAACCAGCTGGACGTGCTGGCGCAGCAGATCGTCGCGATGGCGGCCTGCGAGGAGGAGCTGACGGTGGATGAGCTCTACGAGCGGGTGCGGCGCACCTACTCCTACGGCGAGCTGCCGCGCCGGCAGCTGGAGGGCGTGCTGGACATGCTCGATGGGCGCTATCCCTCCTCGGAGTTCGGCGAGCTGCGCCCGCGGATCGTGTGGGACCGCATCGCGGGCACGATTCGCCCGCGCAAAGGGGCACGCGCCCTGGCTGTGGCCAACGCGGGCACGATCCCCGATCGCGGGCTCTACCTGGTGACGCTCCCCGACGGGCGCCGGGTGGGGGAGCTCGATGAGGAGATGGTGTACGAGGCGCGGCCGGGGCAGGTCTTCCTGCTGGGGGCCTCGGCGTGGCGGATCGAGGAAATTGGCCGCGACCGCGTGATCGTCACCCCCGCCCCGGGCGCGCCGGGGGCGGTGCCGTTCTGGAAGGGCGAGGGGGTGGGCCGCCCCAAAGAGCTGGGGGAGGCGATCGGGGCGTTTGCGCGCTGGGCGGTGGGGCAGTCCGCGGAGGTGCTGGAGCGCGAGTACGACCTCGACGCCCGCGCGGCGAGCAACCTGGTGGAGTACCTGCGCGAGCAGCAGGACGCCACGCGCGTGCTGCCCAGCGACCGCGCGATCGTGGTCGAGCGTTTCCGCGACGAGATCGGCGATTGGCGGGTGTGCGTGCTCTCCCCCTTCGGCGGGCGCATCCACTCGGCGTGGAGCCTGGCGCTCTCGGCGCGGATCCGCGAGCGTTTGGGCATCGAGGCGGATGCCATCTTCTCCGACGACGGGATCATCGTGCACCTCCCGGAGAGCGACGAGCTCGACGGGGCGCAGGCGCTCGAGCTGGTGCTGATCGAACCGGACGAAGTCGAGGACCTGGTCGTGGGCGAGCTCGGCGGCTCGGCGCTGTTCGGCGCCCGCTTCCGCGAGGCGGCCGGTAGGGCCCTGCTGATCCCGCGGGCCTACCCCGGCAGGCGTACGCCCCTGTGGCAGCAGCGGCTGAAGGCGCAGACGTTGCTGGAGGTGGCACGCCGCTACGAGGACTTCCCGATCGTGCTGGAGGCCTACCGGGAGTGTCTGCGCGATGTGCTCGACCTGCCGGGGCTCACGGAGCTGCTGGGCAGGCTGTGCCGCCGCGAGCTGAGCGTGGTGGAGGTGGAGACCCCAACGGCCTCCCCGTTTGCCTCCTCGCTGCTGTTCGATTACGTAGCCACGTATATGTACGAGGGGGACGCCCCCAACGCGGAGCGCCGTGCGGCGGCGCTGTCGCTCGACAGGGATCTGCTGCGCGAGCTGTTGGGGCAGGAGGAGCTGCGCGAGCTGCTCGACCGTGGGGCGTTGGAGCGGCTCGACGCACAGCTGCAGCGCCGCGACGAGCAGCTGCGGGCCGCCAACCGCGACGAGCTGCACGACACGCTGCGTCTGCTTGGCGACCTCAGTGTCGCGGAGGCGGCGGAGCGCGTGCTGGAGGGCATCGCGGCCCCGGAGTTGCTGGCGGCGCTCGAGCGCGAGCGCCGAGCCGTGCGCGTACGGATCGGCGGTGAGGAGCGCTATATCGACGCGGCCGACGCCGGCCTCTACCGCGACGCGCTGGGCGCGGTCCCGCCGGGTGGCCTGCCCGATGCCTTTCTGGCGGACGTGCCCGACGCCCTGGGCCGGCTGCTGCGCCGCTATGCGGCCACTCGTGGCCCGTTCACGAGCGAGCAGCCGCGGGCGCGTTATCGCCTCGGTGCTGCAGTGGTGGAGTCGGGACTGCGCGAGCTGGAGCGATCGGGGGCGCTCGTGCGTGGGGAGCTTCATCCCGATCCGGCCTCACTGCGTCACGATGCGTCTTTGGCTGCGCCCGATTGGCGGGAGTGGTGCGACGTCGAGGTGCTGCGACGTCTGCGGCGGGCCTCGCTGGCGGCGCTGCGCCACGAGATCGAGCCGGCCGAGCGTCGCGCATTTGCGGCCTTTTTGCCGGCGTGGCAGGGGGTCGACCGCCACGCGGCGGCGGGGGCAGGCGTCGAGCGCCTGCGCGAGGCGCTTCTACCACTACAGGGTCTCGCGCTGACACCTCGCACATGGGAGCAGGAGGTGCTGCCGCGCCGGGTCGGGGCCTACTCGACGACGTGGATGGACGAGCTGTGCGCCGGGGGAGAGTTGGTGTGGGTGGGCGCGGGCGCGCTCGGACGCTCGGACGGGCGCGTGGCGCTGTACTTCCGCGAGGATGTGGGGCTGCTCGGACCACCACCGCGCCGTGGATCGCTGCCACAAGATACGGACGGGCACGCGCGCGTACGCGCGCGTCTAACGAGTAGCCCGTGTTTCTTCACCGACCTGCTAGCCGACGTGGAGCTCGCCGCACCGGAGCTCGGTGAGTCGCTGTGGGACCTGGTGTGGGCTGGTGAGGTGACCAACGACGCATTTGCCCCGCTGCGCTCGCCACGTCCGGCGCCGAAGACCGCCATCGCCGCGCCGGCTCGTCTGATCCCACTGCCCGGCGGTGGCGAGCGAAGTGCTTCGGGCTGGCCGGGTGCTCGATCCGCCATGCCCCGCCGTCGAGGTCGATTCGCGGGACGGGGGTCTGCCCGTGGCGGCGGACGGGTCGACCATCCGCCCGGGCGCTGGTCGCTGACGGCACCGCTGTTCTCGGGTGGTACGGATCGCTCGAGTGGTGCGGATTGGCCGGCCGCCGGCGACCGGGATAGGCGGGACTCGAATCAACGCCTACGCTCACATGCGGAGCTGCTGCTGGAGCGCTACGGGATCCTCACGCGTGAGCTGGTGCGCGCGGAGGGAGTGCCAGGGGGCTTCGCGGCGCTCTACCCCGAGCTGTGCCGCTTGGAGATCCTGGGGGTCGCGCGCCGCGGCTACTTCGTCGAGGGTATGGGCGGTGCTCAGTTCGCGCTCGCTGGTGCCGTCGAGCGCCTGCGCGCTCAGCGTGAGGATGGAGGAGACCGCCCCGCCTGCCTGGTGCTTGCGGCGACCGATCCGGCACAGCCATATGGGGCTGCCCTGCCGTGGCCGGCTCAGGGAAATGCCTCCATCAGTCAGAGACATGCGCAGGAAACGATCCGGTCCCCGCCGCGGGCGCCGGGGGCAAGCGTGGTGCTGGTGGACGCACAGCCGGTGCTCTACCTGGAGCGCGGGGCCCGGGGGTTGAGAGCGTTGGCCGAGCCGGGCTCGGAGGGCGCTCGCATCGAGCAGGCGCTGGTGGCGCTCGCCGAGCACGCGCGGGCCGGCCGTCTGCCGGCCAGGATTGCGCTCGAGCGGGTGGATGGCGAGCCGGTGCTGGGCTCGCGCTGGGAGGCGACGCTCGAGCGGGCCGGCTTCCGCGTCGGGCCGCGTCGCGTCGAGCTCGCCGGTCGCTAGTCGCTTAGACGCGTCGCGCTGAGCGCGTCGTGCTGCCCGGGCCGGGCCGGGGCCCGACGGCCTGCCGTCCCTGTGGCGTCTCGTCAAAATGCACGTCGCAGTCCATCGCGCTATAAACCGTCGAAAGCATCTATTCGGACAGATTGGCAGTCCGGCCATCCGTAGGCTTCCAGGGACGGATGGGAAAAGTCAGATGGATCCCGGAATTTTTAACTTGCAATCTTTGGGCAATCCTGTATGGTCGGAAGCGTGGGGATGACTGGAACTGAGCGGGAGCTGAGCGCGATGTACCGGCGGTTGCCGCACGGGCCCCACGGCATGGGGCGCGACGCGGTAGCCCGCCACCAGCGGGCGCGGCTGTTCGGGGCGATGATCGAGGCGGTTCACCGTCAGGGCTACAAGGGCACGACGGTCGCGCACGTGATCGCCTTGGCGGGCGTCTCGAGGCGAGCCTTCTACGAGCAGTTCGCCAACAAGGAGGACTGCTTCCTGGGCACCTACGACATCGCGGTGGCGCGCGCCAAGCGCCGGATGATGGATGGCTGGATGATGGAGCGCGGTTGGGCCAACCGCGTGCACAGAGCTTGCCAGGCGTTTGTGGAAGACGCATGTAGGAACGTCAAGTCCACGCGCTTGGTGCTGATCGAGGGGCTTGGCCTCGGGGTGAAGAGTCGGGAACGTTTGATGCGCTCGGCGGTTGCCTTCGAGCGGGTGCTGGCCGACGGGTTCAGAGCGGCGCCTGACGGCGTTCAGCTCCCGCCGCTGGGGCCGAAGGCGATCGTCGGCGGCGGGCGCTACGTGATGTTCGACCGGCTGCGCACCGACCGCGCGGCCGAGCTACCGATGCTGACCGACGAACTGCTCGACTGGATCAGCGCCTACCGCTCGCCGGCGGCTCGCATCGGGGTGTCGCGCACGCCTCCGCCGCACCGGCCGGCCGAGCCGGCGCGCTTCCTGGAAAGCGACGAGAAACGCGCTCGTGTGCTCGGAGCGGTGGTGCACCTCACGCTCGACGAGGGCTACCGAGAGCTGACCGATCCGCAAATCGCGCAGTTCGCCGGCATGTCGACGGAATCGTTCCACAAATACTTCCCCAGCAAGCGGGAGTGCTTCCTCGCGGCGCTGGAGGAATTCGTGGATGAAACGATCGAGGTGATCGCGGCGGCGGCAGCGCGCGCGAGCAACTGGCCGGAGGCGGCGTATCTCGGTGTGAAAGCCGGCATCGAGCACTTCGTCGTGCACCCGGGACTCACGCGCATGGCGTTCGAGGACATCTTCGAGGTGGGGCCCGCGGTGACCGACAGCATCGGCTCCTCGCTGGGCAAGCTTTCCCGTCTGCTGCAGGAGAGCTCCCCCGAGCCGCGCCGCGCGCCGCTGCTCGCGCACGAAGCTGTGGCCGGCGCGATGTGGGCGATCATCGGCAACTATGCGGCACGCAAGCGCGTGCGGTATCTGCCCTCACTGACCGACCACCTCGCGTTTGTGGTGCTTGCGCCCTACGTCGGGCCCAAGGCGGCGGGCCAGACGATCGACGCCACCCGCAGAAGTCTCGCCCGCGACGAGCGGGTCTGAGCGCCCCGGAGGCCCAGCGCCTATCCTGGGCTGGTGATGGGTGTCCCCGGCTCCAGCACCATGCCGCGTAGAGTCGGACACAAGGGTGCTGCCCATTTGGCGCCTGGCAATACATTCGCCAGCTTCGAGGCGGCGATGAGCGCGGGCGTGGACATGATCGAGTTCGATGTCCTCAGCGAGCGCCCGGATGGTAGCGGGCGGTTGCTGCTGGCCCACGACTACGACGCGCTCCGTGGCCCGCCGCCGCCGCTGACGCTGCGCGAGGGTCTCGAGCACCTCGCCAGCGAGGCCTATGCGGGCGTCGAGCTGGATGTGGATGTGAAGCTGCCGGGCTACGGGGAGCGTGTGGTGAGGGAGCTGCGCGAGACCGGTCTGATCGAGCGTTCGCTGGTAAGCAGCACTTACCCGGAGGAGCTCGACGCGATGCGCGCGATCGAGCCATCGCTACGAGTGGGATGGTCGGTGCCGCGCGCGCGCCGGGACTACACGGAGGATCGGTTGATGGCGATTCCGGCCCTGGCGATGCTTGCCGGCTATCGCGTCTGGCTACCGGGGCGCGCCCGCGCGGCACTACGGGCGGGCCGCTTCGACGCGATCATGGCGCATTGGCGGGTGGTGACCTCGGCATTGGTAAACGCCGTGGCCGCAGCAGGCGGTGATCTGTATGTGTGGACGGTTGACGACGCCGCGCAGGTGGCCCGTCTGACGAGTATGGGCGTCGACGGGATCATCACCAACGACCCGCGCCTCTTTATGTCCTTCATTGAGTGAGACATTCCCGCAGGGGTGATGTCCTGTTTTAGGACCCCCAACCCTTCATTTTGTAAAGTGGTGTGGGGCCTTTCGAATACATCTACACCCCCCTCGACCGTCCACCGACCGTTAGGGAAGCACGCATATCCAACCGTCCACCGACCGTTAGGGAAGCACGCATATCCAACCGTCCACCGACCGTTAGGGAAGCACGCATGTGGCCGCGCTGAACCCCTTTGGTTCGGCGCCGGCCAGACTCTTGTGCCCGGCCGTGGTGGGCAGGTTCACGAGGTGCACCACATCACCGTTGCGGCGCCACTGGAATTCCACCTGACCGCGCAACGTATAGGCGCTGGGGGTGGACTTGAATTCGAAAGTGCGCCCCGCCTGGCGGGTGGATGCAGCGGAGCCAATCGGCACGAAGCCGGAATCTGCGCTCTTGCCGAGGTCTGCCCACTGCTTGGTGGTGGCATCGAGGGACTGCACCAGGAAGCGCATGTACATCGCGTCGTGCGGATGCCCGTCGCTTGGCATCGAGCCCCGAATGCCGATTGTGTTGGGATGGTGGGGTGCGTTGCAGATGTCGACGGTCGCCCACAGTTCGGGAGACTTCGCCAGTGGCGTGAACGAGGATCGGGCGAGCGCGCCTGTCACCGCAACGGGCGTCGACCCCACCGCCAGAGCTGCCGCCAGCACGCCGGCGCAGGTCAGCGCCGGAGCAATCCTCCGCAATGAGACCATCATGTGAAGATAGCGCCGCCGCAATGGCGGGCCGCAGGTAGCGAGAGGTGTGATATCCACTTTGGCGATGCGGGCGCCAAGCTCAGCGGAGGTCGTGGAGCTGCTTAGCCGCGTGCCCGTGTTCTCGACGCTCGAGGAGGTGGACCTCCAGCGCATCGCCCAGCTGGCTGTGCCTCGGAGCTTCGAGACCGGCCAGGTGGTGTTCCGCGAGGGAGATCGGAGCGACACCTGCTACGTCGTGCACTTCGGGCGCGCCCGAGCCGTGCACGATCACGGCGACGGGCGCACGATCACGCTGGCCACGTTCGGCCCGGGAGATATCTTCGGGGAGTTGGCGCTGTTCGAGGACGAGCGCCGCTCGGCCACCGTGGAGGCGCTCGAGCCCACAAGCGTATTGGCGGTGCTGGGTCCGGACATGCGCCGCCTGATGGCCGAGCACCCCCAGATCGCGATGCGGCTGCTAATCGCGCTGGCCCGGCGCCTTCGAGAGAGCAACGAGCGCCTCGCGCGCCGTTCCTTCCAGACGGTTCAGAGCCGAGTGGCATCAGCGCTGAGCGAGCTGGTGGCCCAGGCAAGGGCGCAGACGTGGGCGGAGGCGCAGACGCCAGCACAGGAGGCGCAGCCGAATGCTCCGCTGGCCTCCGGCGACCTCGGCCGCGACGGGTCCGCCCAAGATGTCCCGATTTTCGCCACCCAGGCCGATTTGGCGAAGCTGGCGGGCAGCTCGCGGGAGTCGGCGAGCCGCTTCCTTGCGGTGCTGGAGCGGGCGGGGGTCATCTCTCAGGGCAGGGGCAGGCTGGTGGTGCACGACCCCGAGGCGCTGCGCTCCTATGTCTTCTGAGCGACAGCCGACGAGACCGCAGGAGCACTCGGCGGGTGGTGCGGTGGTGCGCGACGGGCAGCTGCTTGTGATCGTGCCGTGCCGGCGCGCCGCCGACGGTGCGCGCGTGCTGGGGCTGCCAAAGGGACACATCGATCCCGGCGAGACACCGCTACAGGCGGCGCTCCGGGAGGTGCGCGAGGAGACCGGGGTGGACGCGGCGCTCGTCGAGGAGCTGGGCGAGGTGCGCTACTGGTACCGGCGCGGTGGCCGCACCGTGCCGAAGTCGGTGGTCTTCTACCTGCTCCGCTACCTCGCCGGAGATACGGCCGACCATGACGATGAGGTCGAGGAAGTGCGCTGGATTCCGCTGGCAGAGGCATGCACCGAGCTCACCTACCCGGGCGAACGACAGATCGCCGTGCGCGCGCGCGAAGCTTTGGATCCCTAGAGGGTGGCGCAGCCGGCCGTCAGGCCGGCGAGCCGGGCCCTCTGTCATCAGATAGCCTGCTCTGTCATGCAGGTACTCAACTTCTACTCCACGATCTTTGCCGACGAGCTCAAGCGGGGCCGCAAGACGGCCACGATCCGCCTCGGGGACAAGTCCGGCAAGTACCGCAAGAACCAGCTGGTGCTGGTGACGATCGGCTACCAGTACTCCCCCCGCGAGCGGATCTTCGAGGCGGTGATCGATCAGGTCGAGGTGATGAAGCTCGCGGATCTTTCCCCGCGCGACATCAAGCACGACAATCCCGAGTTCCGCCGCCACGAGGAGTTGATCAACTTCCTGGAGCAGATCTACGGCCGTCCCGTCTCGCCAGAGGACACAGTCACGGTGGTGCGCTTTTCGCAGATCCTCGAGAACCCCAGCGGAATGACCGAGGCGATGAAGGGCTTCGGCGGCGCCCAAAACTGACTGCCCCGCGGGGCTTTCGGCGACGATCACGGGCTTTCGGCGCCGACGCGATCGCGGCTTCGGCTACGAGGCGATCACGGACTTCGGCCACGCCCAGAGCTGGCCGCTGGCCGTCCCGTCTGGCACTCTGAGCAAGAAAGTGCCAGCGGGCGCTTGAATTGACGCTGCGGTCGGGTATAGTGGCGGGCAGTTGGCACTCAACCAAGGCGAGTGCCAAAACCAGGGGCCCAACCGGCAGTTTGGGGGGCCCCGCGAGTGAACTCTCTAGATAGTGGAGGTCTCATCAATATGAAGCTCAAGCCCCTGGGCGATCGCCTGATCGTGCGGGCGATCGAGGAGGAGGAGAAGACCGCCAGCGGTCTCGTGCTCCCCGATACAGCCAAGGAGAAGCCGCAGAAGGGCAAGGTCCTCGCCGTCGGCGACGGCCGGCTCGACGACGATGGCAAGCGCATCCCGCTCGATGTCGCGAAGGACGACGAAGTCCTCTATAGCAAGTACGGCGGGACCGAGATCAAGATCGACGGGGAGGATCTGCTCGTGCTGCGCGAGTCCGATGTCCTCGCCAAGGTCGCGTAAAAGAGCGTCGCAGAGGCGCGATAAGGAGATTTGAAGAAATGGCACACAAGGAGATCAAGTACGACGCCGAAGCGCGCAAGTCGCTGGAGGCAGGCGTGGACGCCGTGGCCAACGCGGTCAAGGTCACGCTGGGCCCGAAGGGCCGTTATGTAGTGCTGGACAAGAAGTTCGGCGCCCCCACCATTACCAACGATGGCGTGACTATCGCCCGCGAGATCGAGGTCGAGGACGTCTTCGAGAACCAGGGCGCCCAGCTGGTGCGCGAGGTGGCCACCGCCACCAACGACGTTGCCGGCGACGGCACCACCACCGCCACCGTGCTGGCCCAGGCGATCGTGCGCCAAGGCCTGAAGAACGTCGCCGCGGGCGCCAACCCGCTGGCGCTCAAGCGTGGCATCGAGAAGGCTGTGGACCAGGTGGTCGCCAGCATCAAATCGCAGGCCAAGGAGGTCTCCGGCAAGGAGCAGATCGCCCGCGTGGCGACGATCTCCGCTGGCGACGAGGAGATCGGCGATGTGATCGCCGACGCGATCGAGAAGGTGGGCAAGGACGGCGTGGTGAACGTCGAGGAGGGCCAGACGTTTGGCATGGACCTCGAGTTCACCGAGGGGATGCAGTTCGACAAGGGCTACATCTCCCCCTACATGGTCACCGACCAGGACCGCATGGAGGCGACCCTGGAGGACCCCTACATCCTGATCGCCAACCAGAAGATCGGCTCGGTCAGGGACGTGCTGCCGGTGCTCGAGGCAGTGATCCAGAGCGGCAAGCCGCTGCTGATCATCGCCGAGGACGTCGAGGGCGAGTCGCTGGCGACGCTGGTCGTCAACAAGCTGCGCGGGACGTTCACCGGCGTGGCTGTGAAGGCTCCGGGCTTCGGCGATCGCCGCAAGCGGATGCTGGAGGACATCGCGATCCTCACCAACGCCGAGGTGATCACCGAGGAGATGGGCCTGAAGCTCGAGAACACACAGGTCTCGCAGCTCGGGCGCGCTCGCCGCGTGGTGGTAGCCAAGGACAACACCACGATCGTCGACGGTGCCGGTGATGCCGCTGCGATCAAGGGACGCATCAACCAGATCAAAAACGAGATCGAGAACACCGACTCGGACTTCGATCGGGAGAAGCTCCAGGAACGCCTGGCGAAGCTCTCCGGCGGCGTGGCGGTCGTGAAGGTGGGCGCGGCCACGGAGACGGAGATGAAGGAGAAGAAGCACCGCGTCGAGGACGCCCTGCAGGCGACGCGGGCGGCACTGGAGGAGGGCATCGTGCCCGGTGGTGGCGTCGCGCTGCTGCAGGCCTCGGCCGCAATCAGCTCCAACGGCGCCGTCGCCGGTGCCGAGGACGATGACGAAAAAACCGGTGGGCGTATCGTGCTGCGGGCGCTCGAGGAGCCGCTGCGTCAGCTCGCCGAGAACGCGGGCCTCGAGGGCTCCGTGGTCGTCAACGACGTGCGCAAGGCCAAGAAAGGCCATGGCCTCAACGCGTCCACCAACGAGATCGTCGATCTCGTGGCCGCGGGTGTGATCGACCCCGCGATGGTCACCCGCTCGGCGCTGCAGAACGCGGCGTCGATCGCCAAGAACATCCTCACCACGGAGGCGATCGTGGCGGAGGTGCCGGAGAAGGAAGGCGCCGGTGGCGGCGGTGGCGGCATGCCGGACATGAGCGGGATGATGTAGCTGAAGGACCGGCAGCAGGATGTGAGCCAGGGGCTCGGCGTCATGCCGGGCCCCTGGTGCGTTTTTTAACCCCTGGCTATTCGACCGCCGCGATCGAACGCGACGGCTCGCCCACATACTTCGCCGTGGGCCTGATCAGCTTGCCTTCGCGCTTCTGCTCGAGAATGTGCGCCGACCATCCCGCTACCCGTGCGCAGGTGAACATCGGCGTGAACAGCTCCGCCGGCACTTCCGCGAGGTCGAGCACCACGGCCGACCAGAACTCGACGTTGGTTGCGAGCACGCGGTCGGGCTTGCGCGCGTGCAGCTCCGCGAGAGCGGCCTGCTCGAGCGCCTCGGCGACCTCGAAGCGCGGGGAGCGCAATTCGCCGGCGGTGCGGCGCAGGACGCGCGCGCGGGGATCTTCGGCGCGGTAGATGCGGTGGCCGAAGCCCATCAGCCGATCGCCGCGGTCCAGCGCCTCTTTCACCCAGCGCTCGGCGTCCCCGGTGCGTTCGACTTCCTCGAGCATCTTCAGCACGCGCGACGGGGCCCCACCGTGGAGCGGGCCGGAGAGCGCTCCCACTGCCGCCGACAGCGCCGCAGCCACGTCGGCGCCGGTGGAGGCGGTGATGCGGGCGACGAAGGTGGAGGCGTTGACCCCATGCTCGGCGGCGGAGACCCAGTAGGCGTCGATCGCCTTCACGTGGTCGGGGTTGGCCTCGCCGCGCCAGCGGAGCAGGAAACGCTCTGGGATCGAGCGGGCACGGTCGATCTCGTCCTGCGGTACCGGCGGCTGTCCGACGCCGCGCGCCGATTGGGCGACGAACGAGAGCGCCATCACCGAGGCGCGCGCGAGGTTCTCGCGGGCCTGCTCGTCAGAGATATCGATCAGCTGACCGAAGCCCCACTCCGGTGTGAGCATCGCCAGTCCGGCCTGCACGTCTACGCGCGGGTTGCCCGAGCGCACCGTCAGCGGGTGCGGTTCGGCGGGGGGGAGCCCAGGTTTGAAGTGGCCGTCGACCAACAGCCCCCACACCTGCTCGTAGGGGATCGCCCCCACCAAATCCTCTATGTCCACGCCGCGGTAGCGCAGCGCGCCTCCTGCTTTGTCGGGCTCGGCGATCTCGGTCGCGAAGGCGACCACGCCTTCCAGGCCCGCTTGGACCTCCGGTGCTGCTGTTGGAACCGCGCTCATGGCACTCGCTTTCTGGGCTCGCTGAAATTTGGGGCCCGCCCACCCGGCTGCCTTGTGGGCAGGCCCATATGATGACTGACACACCGACGGCGAGGAGGCAGAGGTGCCCGACAGCGATCTGATGTTCCGCTCCGCAAGCGAGCTGGCGAGCATGGTGCGCGCCGGGGAGCTCTCCGCGCGTGAGCTGGTGCGGGCATCCCTCGATCGCATCGGAGAGCTCAACCCGACGATCAACGCGTTCGTGCAGGTCGATGGTGAGCGCGCGCTGGCGGCGGCGGACGAGGTTAAGCCCGGCGACCGACGCCCCTTCGCGGGGGTGCCGATCGCGATCAAGAACCTCCGCGCCGTCGAGGGCCTGCGCTTCACATACGGCTGCTCGCTGATGAGCGACTTCGTGGCCAGCTACGACCACAACGTCACGCGCCGGCTGAAGAACGCCGGCTTCATCGTGGTGGGCACCACCACGCTGCCCGAGTACGGCATCCTCCCAACCAGCGAGGCGCGCCTGTTCGGCCCGACCCGCAACCCCTGGGACCTGGAGCGCACCCCCGGCGGCTCCTCTGGCGGCTCGGCCGCGGCGGTTGCCGCGGGGATGGTGCCGATCGCGCACGGCAGCGACGGCGGCGGCTCGCTTCGGATTCCCGCGGCCTGCTGCGGCCTGGTGGGGCTGAAGGCCCAGCGCGGACGGATCTCCTCGGCGCCCGAGCTGGGCGATTCGCTGCTGGGGATCGATGGGATGCTGACACGCACGGTCGCCGACACCGCGACGACGCTCGACGTGCTGGCCGGCTATGAGGCGGGCGACGCCACCTGGGCGCCCCCTCCGCCCGAGCCCTTCGCGCGCTCTGCAGCGCGCGAGCCCTCCCCTTTGCGGATCGCTGCCACCACGCTGGCGCCAGTGCCCGACGCGGTGGTTGACCCGTTGGCGGCGCAGGCTGTGGACGATGCTGCCGAGCTGTTGCGCGAGCTCGGCCACGAGGTCGAGGAGGTCGATCCTCCGTGGCAGACCGACGGCTTGCGGGAGCTGTTCGGGGCGGTGTTCTGCAACCACGTCAGCCTTGCGATCGCGTTCTCGGGGGCGGTCGCCGGCCGCGAGCCCACGGCCGAGGACATGGAGCCGATGAGCTGGGCGATCTACTCGATGGTGCAGAAGATGAACGCGGTGCAGGGCCTTGCCGCGACGGTGAGGCTGCAGGCGTTCACCCGCCAGCTGGTCGAGTTCCTTGCGCCCTACGACGCGCTGCTCACCCCGGCGCTCGCGGAGCGCCCGCTGCCGCTTGGCACGCTCGATCCGGCGGCGCCCAATCCGATGGCGACGTTCACCCGCTCGGGCCTGTTTACGCCATTCACGCCGGTGTTCAACGCCAGCGGCCAGCCCGGGATCTCGCTGCCGCTGTTCCACGGCGAGGACGGGCTGCCGCTGGCGGTGCAGCTGGTGAGCCGCCCAGCGCAGGAGGGCGCGCTGCTGGCGTTGGCTACGCAGCTTGAAGCGGCGCGCCCCTGGGCCGAGCGCCGGCCGGCGCTGGCGGCGGCGTGAATGACGATCGACGCGCCAAACACTTCACAAAATGAAGGGTTGGATCCCCGAAATTAGGCACACAACCCCCGCCCCACTTTCATCGACTTGCAGGCGTCTGCCTCATCAAAGCTGCCCCCATCGGCCGGGGCCGCACCCCGAGCAGCTCGACGTCGGCGCATCCCCGCGTGGAGACCATCGACACCTCCATCAGCTCCGCCTCGTCCCATGTGGCGATCGCATGGGTGCCCGCGAGAGCCTCCAGGAGGCGCAAACCGCGGGCGACGACCGGGGTGGGCACGTGCACGAGCGGCCGGTTGCGATGCAGCGCGCGTAATACCTCCCTCACGATCTCGGCGTGGCTGAGGGTTTGCGGCCCGGCCAGCTCGAACGATCCTGAGGTGTCGCGCGCACGCAGCGCCGCCATCACGCAGTCGGCGGCGTCCTCGGCCCAGATCGGCTGGTAGAGCGCGCGACCAGCGCCCGATACCGGCATCGCGGGGAGCAGCGCGAGCCGCTCAAGCAGCGTCAGCCAGCGATCCCCGGGCGAGTACACCAGCGACGGCGCGAACACCACCGAGCGCATCTCCGCCTCGCGCACTGCCTGCTCGGCGAGCGCCTTGGCGCGCAGGAAGCGCGCGCGGCTGTGGGTGGAGGCCGAGAGCGCGGAGAAGAACAGGAAGCGCTCGGCGCCCGCGCGCTCGGCGGCCTGCACCATGCGCCACGTGGCGATTCCGCCGAGCTCCTCGATCGAACCGCGCGGCTGGTCGCGGATAGCGGCGGCGAGATGCACCACCGTGTCCACCCCCCGCATCGCGTTGCGAAACGACGGCGGGTCGGCGAGGTCTCCGAGCGCGATCTGCACCCGCACGCGCCGGGTCCCGAGCCGGCGCGGGTCGCGCACCAAGCAGCGCACCGGCGTGCCTTCGGCGAGCAGGCGATCCAGGAGGGCGGAGCCCACCTGGCCGGTGGCACCGGTCAGCAACAGCATTTGCGCTCCAACCTAGCGGACGGAGCTCGGATCCACCGACCTTGACCTCCGATGGCGAGCCTCGAGCCAGTGACGCGCGCTGTCAGGACAGGGTCAGCGGTCCTTGCCCCGAGGGCACACGAGGGCGCTCGGTCGATTCCCTCCGACTTGGTATGACGGCCCCCAAATGTCAGAAACAAAGAGGCCCAAATTGTTGCAACAACCGAGATCCCGGACTAACTTGGCCCGATGGCGAGCGAAATCACTGCCCCCCGCGTGCGTGCGCGCGCCACGCCGCTCGCACGCCTCGCGGAGCTCGGCTGGCCGGCGCCCGCATGGGGCGCGATCGGGGTCACGACGCTGTTCATCGGCATCACCTTCTGGTGGCTGACCCAGGATCGCAGCATCCCGATCTTCGACGCCGGGTTGCACCTCAATCTCGCGCTCAACGTTCAGAAAGAACTCGCCGCCGGCAACCTCGGCAATGCGCTCACGCTGAGTGTCCCCTACCCGCCGTTCGCCTACCTGATCGGCTCGCTGGGGATCGCGATCGGCGGTGTGGGGGTGGCGCCGCCGATCATCGCCGAGAACTTGGTGTTCGTGACGCTGCTGGCGCTCGGCTGCTACAAGGTGGGGCGGCTGGCATTCGGCCCGCTCGCGGGCCTGCTGGCGGTCGTGTTCGCGCTCGGCTCGCCGCTGATCGCCGCCCAGTTCCACGTGTTCATGACCGACGCTCCGGAGACGGCGATGGTGGCGGTGTCGGTGTGGCTAATCATCGCCAGCGAGGGCTTCACAAAGCTGCGGACCTGCGCCGTGGCGGGCGTGGCGGTCGGGTTGGGAATGCTCACGAAGGAGCCGTTCCCGATCTTCGTGCTGGGCGTGGGGCTCGTGACGTTGTGGCGGGGCGGCCGGCGCGCATGGCCGGGTGTCGCGGTGTTCGCCGCGATCGCGCTTGCGCTCGCTCTCCCCTGGTATATCCACGAGCACGCGTTGATCCAGGGGATCGGAGACCAGGCGACGGCTTCATCGAGCGCCTACCAAAGCGAAGCGGGGCCCGCCCCCAAAGACATCGCCCCCCCGCGGCTTTCGAGCGCGAACCTCGAGTGGTACTTGTGGAACCTCGACAACGTCGAGCTCGGACTGCCGCTACTGCTACTCGCGGCGGCCGGCTTTGTTTGGACGGTCGCCGGCTTCGTGCCTCGGCGGGTACGATCGAGCGGCGTCGGGGGAGCGCCTTTGAAGGCACGAAGCGCGAGCGAGAGGAGCGGGAGCGGGAGCAGGCAGGGGCGCAGCGGCAGAGGCGGCCAGACGAAGGCCAAGAACCCCTCCCCGCCGGCAAGCGGCTGGAAGCCTCGTGCGGGTAGTCGGGCCCGGGCCGCCGCTCAGGTGACTCGCGAGCGGGCGTCGGTGAGTTCGTTGGCGCTCGAGCTGACGGTGGGTGCGTTCGTGGCGTGGGCGATCCTGACCGAGACCTTCTTTCACGACACCCGCTACAGCATGCCGCTGCTGCTCTACCCCGCGGTGTTCGCCGGCGGCTGGATCGCGCACTTCAGCGGCCGCCGGCGAGCCGTTGCCGTGGGCGTGCTGGCAGCGGTGGTGGTGGCAAACATGATGGGGAGCACCTTCGGCATCGGGATGCAGTACAGGATCACGCTGCCGGGAGCCTCCCCGACGGCGCTCCAGCAGCCCGGCTACCTCACGCTGTACCCGGGCGGGTTCCTCGTGTCGGGTCCGCATCGTGACGGCGACCTGCTCGGGACGCTGCAGGCGTTGCGGCGGGATGGCGTGCGCTACCTCGCCTGGAACCAGCGGCAGGCCACCGACGAACCGGATTTTTCCAACGGCGGTGTGACTGTGTTCGCGCAGATCGCACAGCTCCAAGGGCTTGCGCCCGGCCAACCGCTGAGCGGCCTCGGCAGCAGTGTTGCCGAACTGGCTCACGGCAAGATAAACCCAGAAGGGCCGCCCCCATGCGTTACGCTCGACGACGGCACCGGCGTGTGGATCCGGATCGGCAACCCGACGGCGCCGGGCGCCCAGGACTTCTGCCCGCTGCCCCGGCCGCACTACTACGGCCCCAAGCAGGCTTAGCGCCTAATCTCGGTAGCCTGGGCCCGCACACTGGATACGCCCGACGGCGCCTTGGGGACCGCCCGGAAGGTAAGCGCAGGGACGCCGCTAATATTCCCAGCTCCCCTGCAAGCAGCCAAACATCGACTCGAGAAGGAAGCGAATGGCCTACGTGATCGCAGAGCCGTGCCTCGGCACTAAGGACAACTCCTGCGTCGAGGTGTGCCCGGTGGACTGCATCCACCCGACGCCCGATGAGCCCGGGTACGACGCCGCCGAGATGCTCTACATCGACCCCGATGAGTGCATCGACTGCGATGCCTGCGTGGAGGCATGTCCCGTGGACGCTTGCTTCGCCGAGGACCAGCTGCCCGAGGAGTGGCAGAAGTACACCCAGATCAACGCCGAGTACTTCGCCAACAGCCGCTAGGCCATCGGCAGCGACATGCCGACCGGCTGGGCGCTCGGTGGCGGGGGGCTGGCCGCCTCGCCGCCATTGGCTGCCCCGCCGCCGTTCAGCACCGGCAGCTCCAACGGGGCCATCGCGATCAACCCCCGCGCCGCTTGTCGGATCGCCTGAGCGGCGGGGTCGTCGGGGTCCTCGATAACGAGCGGCACGCCGCTGTCGGCGTGCTCGCGCAGGGGCATCGTCAGCGGCACCTTGCCGAGCAGCGGTACGTCGAGCTCGTCCGCGAGCTCCTGGCCGCCGCCCTCTCCGAAGATCGTGAAGCGCTCGCCCGCCGGCGTGGTGAAGCTCGACATGTTCTCGATCACGCCACCGATCTCCAGATCGACCTTGTGCGCCATGTGCGCGGAGCGGCGCGCGACCTTCTGCGCGGTCGGCTGCGGTGTGGTGACGATCACGAACTGGGCCTGCGGCAGCAGCTGCGCGAGCGTCATCGACACGTCGCCTGTGCCCGGAGGCAGGTCCACGAGCAGGTAGTCCAGCGCGCCCCATTCGACGTCCTGCAGGAACTGTGTGAGCGCCTTGTGCAGCATCGGCCCGCGCCACACCACCGCGGCGTCCTCCTCGACGAAGAAGCCGATCGACATCACCTTCACGCCGTGCGCGTCAAGTGGGATGATCTTGCGCTGCGCCGACACCGGCGGGCGGGTGGCGCCGAGCCCGTACATGCGCGGGATCGAGTAGCCCCACACGTCAGCGTCGAGAATGCCCACGCGCTTGCCCTCCGCCGTCAGCGCGGCGGCGAGGTTGGCGGTGAGCGTCGACTTGCCGACGCCGCCCTTGCCGGAGCCGATGCACAGGATGTTCGAGACCTGCGCGAGCGCGCCCTCGGGCAGGCTGCCACGCCCGAGCTTCTGCTGCAACGCGGACTTCTGAGTGTCGGTGAGCACGTCGAAGTAGACGTTGACGTGCGTGACACCCTCGAGCGTGGAAGCGGCCTGGACGACGGACGTCTGGAAGTGACCCTTGATCGGGCAGCCCGGCGTCGTCAGCGAGACGGTCACGTCGACGACGCCGTTGGCGCCGATGTCGATCGAGCGCACCATGTCGAGCTCGACGATCGAACGGCGCAACTCGGGGTCGATCACCACCTCCAGGGATGTCATGATCTGCTCGCGCGTGGGCACAAGCCCATCTTCGCAGAACTCGGCCACCGCTCTGTCGCAGGCGGTGGGACGGCGATTGGCTACCGCTCCGCCGCCGGGCAGACGATGCGGTAGTCGCAGTGCGCGCACGCCGCGGGCGAGGGGGTGGGCTCGAAGCTCTGCGCGAGGATCCCCGCCCCGGCCTCCATCACCGCCCGCCTAACCCACTCCCCGCTGCCGGCGTCCGCGGGGACCGGCACCTTGCGGTCGTCGAGGACGTAGTAATAGGCCTGGCGCGTATCAGTTAGCCCCCACGCCTCGCGCGCCGCGATCGCGTAGAGCGAGAGCTGGATGTCGTCGCTCAGCTCCTCTGCGGTCTTGGCGTAGCCGGTCTTGTAGTCGATCAGTTCCCACCCTCCTTCGGGCAGGCGGTCAACGCGATCGACCCTCCCGCGCACGTGGTGGGGGCCGAGGTCGAAGGTGAACTGGCGCTCAAACCACTGCGGCTGTGCCGGCTCCTCGCGCAGTCGCTCGTGGTAGCGGGTGAGTGCCGTGCGCGCCTTGCCCAGCAGCTCGCGTTCCCGCGCCCCATCCCCCATTCCGCTCCGCCGCCACGCCACGTCGAGCAGCTCCAGCAGCTCGGCGAGCGTCCCCTGCGTCCCGCTGCCCGCCCCCTGCGCTCCAGCGCTCGTGGCCAGCTCGTCATCACTCCCCCCAGCGCGATCCTCGGCCCCGGCGGCGGCGTGAAAGCGTTCCAGAACCTGGTGCACCACGATCCCGAAGCGCTGGTGGAGCGTCTGCTCGGTGGGGATTTTCAAGACCCGCGCGAACTTGTATCTGAGGGGGCAGCCACGATAGGTCTCGACATCGGAGGCTGAGAGCACGAGGCCCTCCCCCTTGCGCGGCAGGAAGGCCTCGAGCGTCGGCTCATCGCGCGCCGCCATCGCCAGCGTGCGTGCGTTGCGGCGCCGTCGCTCCTCGCGCTGGCCGGGAGGGTCGGTCGCCGAGCGGTCGGCCTCCGAGCGCTCCTCGCGCAGCAGCTCGTCGAGCGGCGAGCTCTCGTAGATCTCCCGCTGCAGCGGCGTCATCGCGACGCGCAGGCGGGCGTTGAGGTCATCCACCGCAGCCTCTCCCGCCTCCCCCGCGGGGCGCTCGGCGAGCGCCGCCAGCTTCAGCAGCTCCAGGTATCTCACCACCCCGTGGGAGACATCCAGCTCGGTGTCCAGGCGTAGCTCGCCGAGGCGCCCGGCGATCCGCGCGACGTCCCCGAGTACCTCCTCGCGCATCATTCGTAGCGTCGTCTGCAGCGTCTCCTCGGGTCCTTCGGGTGCCGCCCGCGGCGCCTCCTCCCGCGGTTTACCCGCCGACGTCACCTCGCCCGGATGCCCCTCCTCGGATGCCCCCTCATCCGGTCGTCGCTCCTCCGCCGCTGTCAGATGGATCGCCAGCGCTCGAGCGGTCGGCCGGGGCGAGGAGCCCACGAACTCCTCTGCCAGCTCGCACAGCCCCGCCAGGCCGGCGAGCCGTTGCGCATCCTCGCCGTGGGCGGCCAGCAGCTGTCGCCGGCGCAGGCCGAGGCGCTCGATCAGGCGAGCGACGAACAGGTCGGCCCGCATCGTGTCGAGACCCCCCGACGCCCAGCGGTGTAGTTCCAGGAAGCGTCCGATCCGCTCCCGCGCCTCCGGTGGCAGCTGCGGCGACTCCATCGCGCCGGCAAGCGCCGCCACCACCTCCAGGCGCTGGCGGCGCACCATCTGGATCACCCGTGCCAGGTCGACCTGGCGCAGCTCGATCGGGGGACGGGCCAGCGCGCGCACCGCCGCCGCCGCGTCCCGCGGGTCGACCAGCAGGCGCATCCACGCCAGCACGTCCCGCACCTCCGCTCGCTGCAGCAGCTCCCCTCGCTGCGCCGTGCGCTCGTCGCCTGTTGATCTCGTGTCGTCGAGGGAGGAGGAGGGCACACTCGAGAGGATATGTGCCCGGGCTCTACCCTCCAAGTGTGGACACGATCGACTGGGGCACCGCGCAGCGCGTGGGCGAGCTGATCGCCGGGTCGCCGGGGACCGAGAGCCCGATCGCCGAGGTGCTCGAGGAGACGGTGCAGCCGCTGGCGCTGCAGTTTGCCCGCCGCGTGAGCGAGTACTCGGGCCTCGAGCTCCCCGCACAGCTGCCGCCCCTCGAAGCTGTCGATCGCCCCGCTTGGATCGCCGCCAACCTGCAGACGATGCGCCCGGTACTCGAGTCGCTGGCCGCGGACGGGCTCGGACCGGGGGGGCGCTCCTCGCGCCGGATGCGCTTCAGCTGGAAGCACCCGGGACAGGATCTCGGGCCGCTGTACGACACCCTAAGCGCTGCCGGCGGGCTGCTGATGGGGGCGCAGGTGGGGGCGATGGCGGGGATGCTCTCCCAGCGGGTGCTCGGCCAGTACGACCTCGCCCTGCTCGACCCCACGGTCGAGCCGAGGCTGCTGCTGGTCGCCCCCAACCTCGCGCAGGCGGCGCGCAGGATGCAGGTCGACAGCGAGCAGCTGCTGGTGTGGGTGACGATCCATGAGATCACCCACGCCGTCCAGTTCTCGGGTGCGCCGTGGCTGCGCGAGCACCTCGCGGGGATCTTGCGTCAGCTGATCGATGGCTTGCAGGTGACGGTGTCGCTCAGCGCGCTGCTGCGGCTCCCCAGCGCCGGCGACGCCCGCGCGTTCGCCGAGCGCCTACGCCATGGCGAACTGGTACGGCTGACACTCGGCGAGCAGCGCTGGCAGCTGGTGGAGCGCCTGCAGGCGACGATGTCGCTCGTCGAGGGTCACGCCGAGCACGTGATGGACGCGGTCGGAGCCGAGGTGCTGCCGTCGTTGCCACGCCTGCGCGCCGCGATGAATCGCCGTCGCGAGCACCGGGGGCTGCCGTGGCGGGTACTGGAGCGACTGCTGGGGCTGGAGCTGAAGATGCGCCAGTACGAGGAGGGTCGTCGCTTCTGCGACGCGGTGGTCCTTGCCGGGGGGCGCGTGGCGCTGGCGCTCGCGTGGCGCTCCGCGGAGGATCTCCCCACCGCGGTGGAGCTGCAGGAGCCCGAGCTGTGGCTGGCGCGGGTGGCGTGAGGTAGTGGTTCCCGTCGGGTCGTGGTTTTCGTTGGCCGCGGTGGGGGGGCGTTGCGGCCGGCTTGGGTATGAGTGGTGGAGCTTCGCTGTAGGGGTATTGACAAGCGGGTGGGGGTGGTGTACGGTGCTCTTTGTCATGGTCATCCCTTGTGGGGTGCGGGCATACATAGGATCGGGTTGGGTCGCCGCCTTTGTGGTTGACTTCAAGCGCTAGCAGGGTGCAGGGTGGGGAGAGGGGCCGGGTCGCAACGGATGAGGGAGTTGGGATTTAGCGTGGTTTCGAGAGGGGAATACGTGTCAGGGGTCTTCGCACCCCGCGTGAGATGTGATGCTAGATGCGTCAGCTTGACGCTGTCGCATCTCTCTCTCTCTCTCTTCGGCTAGCGCGCTAGCCGAAAGGGCTCCTCATCGTCCGGCCCGAACGGGCCTCGCAAGGTTCCCCGCGCGGGAAGGGCTTGAGCCGGGCCTCGGGGGGGCGTCATGAGTCCCGCGCGTGGCAGCGGTGTTGTGTGGGCGCCGAAGGGAGCCGGACGCGTAGCTGCGGCTGAGTCGGCTCTGGCCCGGGCACGTCTGGCGGATGTGAGCTCCCCGCGTACGCGAGTGAGTGAGGTCCAGCGCTCGCGGCTGCTGGCCAGCGCGGTCGCCACGATCGACGAGCTGGGTTATCCGCGGGCGACGGTGGGGCGTATCACCGCGCGGGCGCGGCTGTCACGACGGACCTTCTACCAGATGTTCGCCAACCGCGATGAGTGCTTCGCGGCGGCGCTGGAGGAACTGGTCGCCACGGTCGCCGGGGAGCTTGCGGCGGCGGGTCTCGAGCGCCTGGCGTGGCGTGAGCGAGTCCGTAAGGGCCTGTGGACGATCCTGGCATACTTCGACCGCGAGCCGGGGCTGGCAAGGATCTGTGTGGTGCAGGCGCTGCGCGCTGGTCCACTGGTGCTGGAGCGCCGCGAGGAGACGCTCGCGCGGATGGCGGCCGTGGTGGACGAGGGCCGCACCGAAGGCGCTCGCGGCGATGGTCTGACCCCGCTGACCGCGGAGGGCTTGGTCGGTGCGGCGTTCGCGATCGTCTACCCCCGGCTCTCACACCGGGACGGCGAGCCGCTAGTGCCTCTGCTGGGCGAGCTGATGGCGATGATCGTGCTGCCCTACCTCGGCCCCGCCGTGGCCCGCCGCGAACGGGCCCGCCCAGCACCCGCGGTGCCAGCGGCGATCCCAATGACTCCCAGCGGCGCTCCGCGGAGCATGGCCGACCCGCTCGCGGACGTGAACCTGCGTCTCACCCACAGGACCGCCAGGGTGCTGGAGGGCATCGCCGAGCTGAGCGGGCGCGGCTCGGATCCCAGCAACCGCCAGGTCGCGACTGTCGCTGGTATCACCGACCCGGGTCAGATCTCAAAGCTTCTGCGCCGCCTGGAGCGCCTCGGGCTGCTCGTAAACACCGGGGCGGGGCACGCCAAGGGCGAGCCGAACGCTTGGACGCTCACCGCGAAGGGCGAACAGGTCGCACGAAGCATCCGCATGCACAGCGCTCCCAGCCAGCGGCGGGCGGCGTGATGTCACGTCCCCGCTTTGCGCCGGAGTGTTATGCGTGGGGGGAGATCGAAGTGGCGGTACAGGCCGATCGTGACTGCGACCGCGAGGAACAGGTACGCGGTCCAGAAGGGCGCGCCGAGCAGCAGGGCGCCGACCATGATCAGGCCGACCACCATCGAGATCGCGAAGTCGTAGCGGTCGAAGTCGGTCATGAAACGATCCTATCAACGAAGACAATAAGCATCAAGAAGCCGTTGACGACCGATGTCCTCTGCGAGGGGTTCGCCTCGCAGAGGATGTGGATGACGGCTATCGAGCTCACGCCGGGCAAGCTGTGTAGCGACGGCGATGGAACTCTCTGGCGGCCTCTGTCTCGCCTCCAAAACCCCCGCAAAGCCGCGCCAAAGCTTTTCCAAGCACCCCGACGTTCACCCCAAGAAAGGCACCCGCATGAGTAACCCAAGCGACACCCTCAGGTCCCTCCTTCACCGTCTCGGTGTCACCGGGCCTGTTCGCTTGCGTGCCTCCCAAGGGAGTGGTGCGCCTTCTGTCAAAGGGATCGCCGCGCCATTTCTGTTTGTCCTGATCGCCCTTTGCTTGATCCCGGGCACGGCCCAAGCCGCAAGAGGCCACACCTACAGCAAATCAATCGCGCCCACCGGCCTCCAGGCCCTCGACGAACCCTCAGGCGTAGCCATCGACGAAGCCACCGGCGACGTGTATGTCGTGGATACGGGTACGGGTGGCAATCGTGTCGAGTATTTCAACGAACAGGGCGCCTTCCAGGGTGAAATCACGGGTCCCAACGCCATCGGCAGCGGTACCACCAACGAACCTACCGCGACCGGCGAAGGTACTTTCAACCACCCAGGTTTCAACGGTGACAACGAAATCACGGGCGTTGTCACCTCGTCCGGCGCCTTTGAAGTCGGCCAGGTGCTCACGGGCGACGGGCTGCCACCTGACACCACGATCACCGAAGTTCGCGAAGAGACACCCACCGAAGAGACCCTCGTCATCTCCAGCCGCGAACATGATAGCGAGGGGAAGTTCGCCCTGAGCACCGGCAACGTCATCACCAATGTCATGACCGAAACGGGCGCCTTCACGGCCGGCGAGGAAATCACGGGTGAAGGCATTCCCGCGGGGACGAGGATCACGGACCTGCTCGGTGGTGCTGCCATCGAGATTTCAAACTCGATCGAAAAAGGCAAAGCGGGTCTGTCGGTGCCCCTCAAAGCCGAACTGGCCTTCTCCTTCGTGGGTGCGTTCTCGGGCCTCGAAACCGAGCGCTCGGGTATCGCGGTGGACAACGACCCGGCCAGCCCGTCCTTCGGCGATGTGTACGTAGACACCACGTATGAAGACGCGGAAGACCATCGGGCGGGCGCGGTCGACAAGTTCACCGCGACGGGCTCCTACATCGACCAGTTCGACTTCGAAGGTGAAGGTGAAAATAGGACCCTCAACGGTGTCGCAGTCGACCCGGACGGCGACCTGTGGGTGAACGCCGAGAACAGCGCAGTCACCGAGTTCAACGACGCGCAAGAAAACGAACTGCTCACAGACACCACCTGTACCGTGCCTGGATTCGGAAAGTCCCCCGGGTTCGCGGTCGACTCAAACGACGATCTTTACACCCTGACCTACGATGGGGCCGTGGGCAAGTGCAGTGCCGCGGGTACCCTGTTGGGCGAAAACGTTGCCCTGGGGCTGGGATCGGCTACTGGCCTTGCGAGCGAACTTTCCAGCGACGACCTCTACGTCGATAACGGCGACTCGGTCGCGCGGATCGCGCCGGAAGGCTTGGTGGAAGAATCCCCGCTTGAAAGCATAGCTCTGATCGGCAAAGACGGAAACGGTGTGGGTGTGAATTCGGCGAGCCAAACGGTGTATGTCGCGCAGTCGGCAGCAGATGATGTGGAAGTCTTTACGTTGGAACCGGCGGGTCCGCCGACGGTGGAAAGAGAGACGGTGTCGGACGTGACAGGGGAAAGCGCGAGGTTTGCAGCGGAAGTCAACCCGCGCAGCAAACCGGCCGAAAACGGCCAACCCGCCGAACCAGCCACCGAATACTACTTCCAGTACACGACCGAAGAACGTTTCCAGCGAGAAGGCTTCACGGGCGCGGCCAGCGCTCCCGGGGGCTCGCTGGCCGCCAGCTTTGAATTTGACACCGTCACGCCCGTGAACGTGCAGGGGCTTGCGCCGGGGACGACCTACCACTACCGTGTGGTTGCCAGCAACCAAGCGAACCACACGGTGAACGTCGTGGACGGTGAGGAACATACCTTCACCACGCAGCTCGCGGGCGGGTTCACGCTGCCTGACAATCGCCACTGGGAAATGGTGTCGCCGCCCGACAAGCATGGGGCGGCGGTCATGCCGTTGGGCGGCGAAGCCACGACCGAGGCCGCTGCGGCGGGGGGCGCGCTCGCGTACGCGGTGCGCTCGCCGACGGAATCGGAGCCGGCGGGCTCCACAAACGCCGTGTCGATATTGGGCGTGCGCGGTGCAGACGGGTGGTCCTCGCGGGGCATGACGCTTCCCCACGAGGAAGTGACGCCGGTGGGCGCGGAGTTCTTTGCCTTCTCTGAAGATCTCTCCCAGGTGATCGTGCAGCCGAAGGGCGAATTCGTAGCGTGTCGTTCTGCCGGGGGGGAATCACAGCCGTGTCTTTCAGAAGAAGCCTCCGAACAGACGCCCTTCCTGCGCACGAACTATCTGAACGGCAACCGGAGCGAACCGTGTCTGCCACCCGCGATGCACTGCTATAGGCCTGTGGTCACGGGCGCGGCCGGGTATGCGAATGTGCCAGTCGGAACGAAGTTCGCTGAGGGCCGGTTTGCTGAAGGCTGTCTTGAAGAAGCAAAGGTCCTGTGCACGCCTAAATTCAGGGATGCGTCGCCGGATCTGCAGCACGTTGTGTTCGAATCGGGGGTGTCGTTGACCTCGCCGGCGGGCGCGGACCTGTATGAGTGGTCTGCCGGCAAGCCGGCGGATGAACAGCTGACACCCGTCTCGGTCCTACCGCCGACAGCAGCAGAAAAGCAGCACGGTGAAGACGGTCAGCCGACGGCGGATGGTGTGGTCGGGAACAGGAATGAAGACATGAGGAACGCGATCTCGGCCGATGGCTCGCGCGTGTTCTGGACGGCCGGCGAAGGCTCCGAACCGGCGAGGCTGTACATGCATGACCTGGCGACTCAGAAGACGTTGTGGGTCAACGAAGGCGTCCCGGTTGGCAGCGGCGAATCGGGCCAGATGCATTTTCAGATGGCCAACAGCGAAGGGTCGCGGGTGTTCTTCACCCAGGGCGGGGACCTGTACGAATGCGCGATCGAAGAAGTCGCGGGAGAACTGAAGTGCACGACGAGCGATCTGGGCTCGGGTGTGCTGGGCACGATCGCGGGTGTCAGCGAGGACGGCTCGTGGGTGTATTTCGTCTCGAACAGCGTGCTCGCGGGAGGCGGCGTGGCGGGCGCGCCGAACCTGTATGTACATCACGAAGGCGCGACGAGTCTGGTGGCGGTGCTCACCGCCGCGGACGAGCCCGACTGGGCTGGCACAGGGTTTGCAGAACTCAAGATTCTGAGCGCACGGGTGTCGCCCGATGGCCGGTGGTTGACGTTCATGTCCAAGCGGAGCTTGACGGGCTATAACAATCGCGATGCGGTGAGCGACCAACCCGACGAGGAGGTGTTCCTGTACAAGGCCGGATCGAGTTCCCACCCACCCACGCTGGTGTGCGCGTCGTGCAATCCCTCGGGTGCGCGCCCGATCGGCGAACTGGGCGGAAAGTCGTTGACGGGCAGCGGCGGAGTCGTCCTCGACAGCGGCTGGGCAAGCTCCTGGCTTGCGGCAGCCATTCCCGGGTGGAATAGCCCAACCTCGGCGAGTGACTACGACGCCTATCAGCCGCGGTATCTCTCCGACAGCGGCCGGCTGTTCTTCGACGCGCGCGATCCATTGGTGGCGCAGGCGGTGAACGGCAACTGGGACGTGTATGAGTACGAGCCAGAAGGGGTGCCCGCAGGCCCGCACGCATGTGGCTCGGGTACCTCCTCTGGGAGCAGCGCTTTCGAGCCCGCGCGGGCCGTCACCGTCGAAAATAGGAGCGTGGAAGCGGGCGCCGGCTGCGTCAGCCTGATCTCCTCGGGCGAATCGACGCAGGAATCGGCTTTCCTCGACGCGGACGAAGGGACCGGTGAAGGCGAACACGGCGCGCCGGGCTCAGAAGCCGGCGGCGAAGTGTTCTTCATGACCGCCGCGCGCCTTGTGCCCAAGGACATCGACAACGCCTACGATGTCTACGACGCGCACGAATGTACGAGTGAATCGCCGTGCGCACCCGTTGAAGCCGCCCAGCCGCCGCCGTGTGAAACCGAAGCGTCGTGCAAAGCGCCGCCGGCGCTGGAGCCAGAAGTCTTTGGGTCCCCCGCGAGCGCGACGTTCTCGGGCCCGGGGAACCCCCCTCCGTCAGTCGTACCTCCTCCGGCGAAGAAGGTCACGAAGAAGACAGTCACGTGCAAGCGCGGCTTCGTCAAGAACAAGAAGCATGAGTGCATCCGAAAGAAGCGTCGAAAGCAATCCAAGAAGGCGAAAAAGACCAACCGGAGGACAAGTAAATGACCACCTTCAAAGTCCTCCAAAAAACCAGTCGCAGAGATGCGCCGCTCATCGCCGCCCTGGTCGTGACTTTTTTGTTCTTTGCGCTGGCGGGCGTAGCCTCGGCAAATGAGCCTTGGTGGCACCTGGTATCGCTTTCGCGTCCATCCTATATGCGTGCAGGGTCCGGCGCAAACGAGGTGCAGGAACTCAACATCCCGGTGGCGTCGGTCTTTGAGCTGGACGTCAACTCGAATGTATTGGGCATCTACATTGTAAGGATACCGAGCGCGGCGGAACTGCAAACGACGCTGGAAGCCCCCGGGGGGTATGGCGCCGGTAACGTCAAAGTGAGCGGCGGTCCGGCGGCCCTGGGTACGGGCACCCTCGAAAAAGATTCCACGGAAGTCACGGAAGTTGCCACCTCGTCCGGCGCATTCGTCAAAGGCCAGGAAATCTACGGTCAGAACATTACCATCGGCACGACGATCGAGAAGGTCGAAAAAACAGGCCTCGGCACCACCCTGACGCTTTCCCAGCCCGCCGGCTCGCCGGCCTCAAAAAGCAACGGACCGATCCCTCTGGTCGCCGGCGATGCTCCATTTCGCGTCACGAGCACGCATCCGGGATCCGTGCCGCCGCTCGAACTGCCATTTGCGTCTCTCGACGACTCGACCACGGTGCTCTCCGAAGGCAAACCCGACGGCGAAATCTTCGTCACGGCGGCCAACCACGGCAACGCGACCGTCGACGGGGAGACCTCGCCGGTCACACTCACCGACGTGCTCCCGGCCGGCCTGCGGGCCGTCTCGATCAGCGCGCACGTACCAAAGGGGTATGCCGTCAACGAGTCTGTACCGATCGCCTGTTCGCTTGAAAAACTGACCTGCACGGTCGAAGGCACGTACGAAGTCAACGCGGACGGGACTCACGAAGTCCTGCCGAAGGACGTCCCCCGTTCAGCCAGATCGAAATGCGCATCGGCGTGGTCTTGGAAGGCGCCAAGACGGGCGAGGAGAACCGGGTGAGCATATCGGGGGGCGGGGCGCCGCCGGCTGCGGCCGAACGGTCGATCAGGATCGGTGAAACGCCCGTCCCGTATGGGGTCGAAGGTTACGAAATGGTCGACGAAGAAGTGGGTGGGGCGCCCACGACGCAGGCCGGTAGGCACCCGTTTCAGACGACGTTCACGACGGTGCTCAACACGTCTGCCGTGAGCCACAGCACTACGCCGCAATTTGGCGCGCAGGACCTGGATGTGCAGCTGCCTGCGTTCGCAAAGGACCTGGTCTATAAGCAGCCCGCGGGCTGGGTCGGCAACCCCCAGCCGTTTGAACGCTGTACAACCGCCCAGTTTTATGACTATCAATGTCCTCCAAAGAGCGTCGTTGGCGTCACCTCAACGACCGTCTACGAACCCGGTATCTTTGGACTGGGAGATATTGTGGTTCCGCTGTATAACTTGGAACCCGCCCCGGGAGAGGCGGCGCGCTTTGGGTTCTTTCCGTTGGAAACACCTGTGTTTATCGACGCCACCGTGCGGGGGGGCGAAGACTACGGTGTCACCTCGCGCGTCGAAAACATCACGCAGGTGGCCGGTCTCCTCTCGAGCGAAGTCACCATCTGGGGGGTGCCGGGCGAATCGAGCCACGACGAACAGCGTGGCGAAGGGTGCCTGCTGGAGGCACGCGGGGAGACCCCCAAAGAAGTTGAAGAAACTAGGTACCATCCCGTTCCGTGCCATCTACTGGACGAACAGCGACCACCGGCGTTTCTATCGATGCCGGCGTCGTGTCCGACGAACCCGGTGACGGGGGCGCCCGAAGCGATGTTCTCGAGCCTCGAAACCGATTCGTGGAAGCAGCCGGGTCAGTTCACCGCGCCGGTGCAGGCCGAAGGGCTTCCCGCGCTCGGCGGCTGCAACCGGCTGCCATTCAAACCGTCGATATCGGCCTCGCCGGATGTCGATGAAGCAAGCAAGCCGACGGGGCTGACCGTCGACGTGCACGTGCCGCAGGAAGAGAGCCTGAACGCCGGTGGTCTGATGGAGGGGGAGCCGAGGGACATCACGGTCACGCTGCCGGAAGGCGTCGCGATCAACCCGGCCGGCGGCGACGGGCTGGAAGCGTGCTCGGAGGGGCTGGTCGGGTTCAAAGGCGCCGGGGAGTTCAAGACCGATCCCGGTGTCAGCGTCCCCCTGTTCCGCTCGCAGCTGCCGGGCAGCTTCGGCGACGAAGAAGCGCTGCAGCCGGGGTCGAACTTCTGCACGAACGCGTCGAAGATCGGCACGGCCGAAATCGACACGCCGCTGCTGAAGCACCCGGTGAAGGGCTTTGTGTATCTCGCCGCGCAGGAAGCCAACCCGTTCGGGAGCCTCGTCGGGATGTATCTGATCGCCGAAGAACCCGAAGCGGGCGTGCTGGTCGAGCTCGCCGGGGAAGTCGAACTCGGGAATGGCGCGAACGGGCTGGCGCCCGGGCAGATCAGGGCGACGTTCGACAATAGCCCGCAGGCGCCGTTCGAAGACGCCGTGCTGCACTTCTTCGGCGGGGAACGTGCGCCGCTGGTGACCCCGTCGCAGTGCCGCGAGAACAACGCCGCGTACCCCGGGACGTATACGACGACCGCCTCGTATGTGCCGTGGTCGGCCACCCTCCCGGGAGGGACCTCATCAGCCGGCGACGAAGCGGCGCTGACGAAAACGGCGTCTTCGACGTTCGACATCGACTCGGGTCCGGACGGCAGGCCGTGCCCCGGGCAGAGCCTGCCGTTCAACCCGTCGTTGACGGCGGGGACGACGAACATCAACGCGGGCGGGTTCAGCCCGTTGACGATGACGATGAGCCGCGAAGACGGCGACCAGCAGCTGAACGCGATCGAACTGAAGACGCCCCCGGGCCTCTCGGGTCTGCTCAACGGCGTCGAACTGTGCCCCGAACCGCAGGCTTCGCAGGGGGCCTGCGGCCCGAACAGTCTGATCGGGGAAACGACCGTCTCGGTCGGTCTCGGCGGGGACCCGTTCACGGTCAGGGGCGGCAAGGTGTACATCACCGGCCCCTATGAGGGCGCGCCGTTCGGCCTGTCGATCGTCAACCCGGCGAAGGCCGGGCCGTTCGACCTGGAGGACACGAAGTACAGCAAGCCGGCGTGCGACTGCCTGCTGGTGCGGGCGAAGATCGAAGTCAACCCGACCACTGCCGCGTTGACGGTCACGAGCAACACGGCGGCGCAGGGCGACTCGATTCCGACGATCCTCGAAGGCATCCCGCTGCAGATCAAGCACGTCAACGTCACGATCAACCGCCCCGGGTTCACGTTCAACCCGACGAGCTGCGACAAAATGGAAATCAGCGGGAAGCTCTCGGCCGCCGAAGGCGCCACGCAGGCGCTGTCGGTGCCGTTCCAGGCGACCAACTGCGCGGTCCTCGGGTTCGCCCCGAAATTCGCGGCCTCGACATCCGCCCACACCAGCCGAGCAGACGGCGCCAGCCTGTCGGTGAAACTGACCTACCCCCAAGCGCCGTTCGGAAGCCAGGCGAACATCAAACAGGTCAAAGTCGAACTCCCGAAAGGGCTGCCCTCGCGGCTGAGCACGCTGCAGAAAGCGTGCACCGCCGCACAGTTCCACGCCAACCCCGCGGGGTGTCCCGCGGCGTCGCTGATCGGGCACGCCAAGGCGATCACGCCGCTGGTGCCCGTCCCGCTGGAAGGCCCGGCGTACTTCGTCTCAAACGGCGGCGAAGCGTTCCCGAACCTGATCATCGTGCTGCAGGGCTACGGCGTCACGATCGACCTCGTCGGCGACACGTTCATCAGCAAAGCCGGCGTCACGAGCAGCACGTTCAAGACGGTCCCCGACGCCCCGGTCGGCAGCTTCGAACTGAACCTCCCCGAGGGCCCCTACTCCGCGCTGACCGCAGACGGGAGCCTCTGCACGCAAACACTCACGATGCCGACCGAATTCCTCGCGCAGAACGGCGCGCAGATCAAGACCAATACGAAGATCGCAGTGCAGGGCTGCGGCAAGGCGAAGAAGGCGCACCGCAAGGCGAAGAAGGCGCACCATAAGCGCAAAAAGCACCACAGCAAGAAGAAGCACAACTGAGCCGACGGAGGAGGATGAAGGTGCGTCGAGCGTATGTCGTGGAGGCGTTTGGTAGGGCTGCGTGGAGCGCGGTGGCGGCGCTGTTGGTTGCGCTGGTGATCGCCTCCCCGGCAGGAGCCGCGCCAAAGGGTATCTTCAGCGTGTTCCGGAGCTGTCCCGCGAGTGAATTGAAGGGGCGGGCGACAAACCCGATCTGTGTCTACGAGCAGACGGCGGGCGGCGTGCTGAGGATCGGTCGCACGACGGTGCCGATCGACAGGCCGATCACGGTGCAGGCCGGCGGGCTGAACGTCGAAGGAGGGTGGGATCTGGTGCCGCCGAGCGGTGGCACGATCATATCCAAGACCCCGCTCGAGGTCCCTGGCGGCCTGAGCGGCGTGGTCCAGTGCGGCGCTATCGGCGGCCGTTTGGCGCAGGCATCGTGTGGCGCGGCGGAGGGCACCGAAGTGATGGCGACGATCGAAGCCGTGCCGAGCAGCAGCGATCCGGCTTTCATTAACACCTATGGCATCTTTGGCGAAAAGCCGCTGCTGGTGCTTCCGGTTCGGGTTCATCTTGGCAATGTGTTCCTGGGGAACAGCTGTTACCTGGGGTCTGGGTCGCACCCGATGATGCTCGAAATGACGTTTTGGACGACCAGCCCCTCGCCGCCGAACAAACCGATCAGCGGACACAAAGGCAGCTTCGACCAGGAGTTGGAAAACGACCTGGAAGCCCTTGCGTTTGGTGAGAGCTCGCTTGTGGACAACGCCTTTTCGGTCCCGGCGGCCGAAGGCTGCGCCGGGCAGTCGTCATCGCTCATCGATCCGATGGTTGACGCAAAACTCGGTCTGCCGTCCACGGCGGGTCACAACACCGCGATCCTCGACGCCGAGGTACTCGAGCTGGCGGCGGTCGAAAACGTCATCAAGAGCGAAGAATATTTGTAGTGGCCGGTTATCCGAAGTCGGGCGGTGTTCGGGTAAAGATTTCCTTGTAAAGTGGAGTGGTACCCGTTTGAAGGCCTCTTAGTGGCTTTAGTGGCTTGGACGCGAAAGGATGTCCGTGATGCCACGAACGAGGCCGTCGTTTCCGCCGGAGTTTCGCCGCGAAGCTGTCCAGCTGGTGTTGGGCGGCAGGACCGTGAAGGACGTGTCGGGAGCGTTGGGGTGCAGCGAGCAGTCGCTGCATAACTGGGTCAAGCAGCGCCAGCTCGATCGACGAGAGCGCGACGATGGGCTGACGAGCGCGGAGCGCGAAGAGCTCCGTGAGCTTCGCAAACGGGTCAAGCGCGTCGAACAGGAGCGCGATATCCTCAAGCGAGCCGCGGTTCTCTTCGCAGCGGAGACCGAGACCCGGTGAGTACCTACCGGATCATCTCGGCGGAGAGGGCCAGTTTCCCAGTCTTGTGATGTGCGAGACCCTCGGGGTCTCCAAATCAGGGTTCCATGCCTGGGAGCGTCGCGCACCGTCCGACAGGGCTCTGAGCGATGCGTGGCTGACCTCGAGGATCACCGATATCCACGAGAACGCACGTGGCGTCTACGGCTCCCGGCGGGTGCAGGCCGAGCTCCGGCTCGGCCACGACATCGTCGTCTCGCGCAAACGGATCCGCAGGCTTATGAAGCAGGCCGGGATCTCGGGACTGGTGAAGGTCAAGAAGGGCCGCACCACAGCGGCTCAGCAGCAGGTATGTCTCGCACAAACGCATCAAGCACTCCGAAAAAATCTATGTGCGGGGGTCTGTCCACACGCAGACTGTCGAGGGTTTCTTCGGCAACACCAAGAACGGCATCCGGGGCGTCTACCACGCCGTGTCGAGCAGATGGCTCCCGTCCTACCTCAACGAGTACGTCTTCCGCTACAACGAGCGCAGCAACACCACACGCTCGATGTTCGAGACGCTGCTCGACCGGGCAGCAACATGAGCGAGTCCGACGCAATCAAGGGCATCCGCCGCGCCGCCAAACGACGCGAGTACGCCGAACGGCTACGACACCAAGCAACCGACGACCTGCGCGAGCGGATGCGCGAAGCACAGTCCGACGGCGTGCCTATCGCTCGGATCGCGCGGGAGGCTCGTCTGTCTCGTCAGGGGGTCTACGACCTGCTGGGGGCGGCGCGACCTTCCTAATAGTGCTTTGTTAGCTTTTTACTCGCGTTGTGGGGGTGGGAGGTGTAGGTCGTCGAGGTCGATGTTTTGGTGGCAGGTGGAGCAGCGGCCGGTCCAGCACTTGAATAGGGGCTGGAACAGT